>JACCEE012753335.1_pt1 | contig 28826 bp, 22 predicted proteins | sample 7449931 | NCBI WGS metagenome assembly JACCEE01 (sample SAMN15323457, study PRJNA562643) | freshwater metagenome | isolation source: river surface water | place: USA:Blue River Watershed | collected 2017-08-19 | reverse complement strand
ACCCTGATATCGCCTTTGTTGGCTTCGAGAATGGCTTTTACATAGCTAAGGCCAAGGCCGAATCCTTTGACATTGTGGATGTTTCCGCTGGTTTGCCGGTAGAATTTTTCGAATATCTTGCCAATGACTGCTTTGGTCATCCCGATGCCCTTGTCTTCAACAATAACTGACAATCCCTCCGAATCATTCAAGGTTTTTACTTTGATTTCGGGTTTGTGAGGCGAATATTTGTTGGCATTGTCGAGCAAGTTGTAAATCAGATTGGTAAAGTGTGTCGGATCGGTGTTGATAACCGATTTTTCGGCATCGAGTTGCGTGGCGATTTGACCGCCACGTTTTTCTACCTGTAGCGAAATGCTTTCGATGGCATCTTCAATCAACGTGTGGGCATCCACTTCATGAAGCCTGAAATCGAACTCTTTACGGTCGAGCCGTGCAATTTGCAGAATCCGTTCCACTTGCTCATTCATTCGTTTATTCTCTTTTTTGATCATCCCTGTAAAAAAGCGCACTTTTTCGCTGTCGCCAATAACACGTTCATTTATAATCGAATCGGCAGCCACGGAAATAGTGGCAATCGGCGTCTTGAACTCGTGAGTCATGTTGTTAATGAAATCGGATTTGATCTCGGATATCTTTTTTTGACGAAGAATAAAGGTGATACTTAAAATAAATGTAATCAGAATTACCAGCGTGAAAATGACTGATAGTCCCAATAAAAGGGTTGTTGTTTTCCCGATAAAAACATCTCTGTCGGGAAGATAGACGGCCAGTTCCAGGTTTTTTCTGAAAATATCGTTCGGATAAAGCGTGGTTTTATACCAGTTGTGTACATGTTGCCCTGCATCCTGAAGGTTGCTGGTGACAATGCTGTCGCGGGCCATGATGGCATATTTAAAATCGATCGGGATGTTTTTATCGTCGAGTTCCGAACGGATATTTTTGTTGAGTTGCTCGGTATCGATGTTTTTGCCAATTTCCCAATCGTTGAATTCGAAAACCATTTTTTGAGCAAAAATCTCTAGCTGCTCTGCCTTTTCGCCAATGCGGACCTCGATGTGGTTTGTCGTTTCGGTCAACGAATCGTTGCTATCGTGGGTGGCCGATTGTGAAGCAATAACTTTCAGTCTTCCAAGATTATGTGTTAACGTTGTATCGTCTCTGCGAAGCAACGGGCGCCTGATAGGCCGTTTGGGATTGCTGAACACTCTTATTTCACGTTTGTTGGAGCTATCGCGTTGAATAACAACATCGATATCCTGTGGTACAGGTGGTGGGGGCGGTGCAGTATGCCAATCAAAAGAATCGGCATTGTGTGAAAATTGTTGGATAAGTTTGAAATTGTGGTTGTTTTCGAGTTTGATTGCGGCTTTGGTTATCGCATCGTTCACCGATCTGTCGAATAATTCATTACGGACTTTTACTGAATTGTTGAACCAATAGAACTGTACTGCTACAATGCCAAGCAGTGCCACTCCCATTAAGATAACCAATCCTGTAATTAAGCGTTTGTTCATGCACCAAAAATAACGAATAAAATAGTCAACTGCTGAACTTTAACTTTTCCTTAACTCTTTTTTGCTTAGCGTTAACTGTAAACCGGACAAGGTTGCTTTACCTTTGATTAGAAATTGATGAACAATTCATTTATAAATAAAATTTACAGTTATGAAAGGTAAAATTGCATTGGTTGCAGCTTCGTTTGCCCTCGTGATGGGCGCTTCATCATTCACATTTGGCCCGGTTGATGATGTGATCTTCAATGACGACCAACCTCAGAAAAAAGAGAAAACGGTAAAAGTGATTGTCCACAGTGATGGAAAAACGGCCAAAATTGACACAACTTTCATTGATGTTGACGACAAACTGGTTCACACTAAAGTCGATTCAATGTTGAAAGAGATGAAAGTGACAGTTTTTGATAACGGCGATGGTGATGTTTTGATTTGGAACGAAAAAGGCGACCCGAACGGAAAGTTTGAGCATTTTAACTTTTTTGCTGATAGTTTGGCATTCAAGGCATTTGACAGCGATACCACCGGGATGATGATGAAACACAGGGTTCTGCGCCATGGCGATGGCCCAAGACGAATGGTTTTTATTCAGGACAATAATGGAAACCACATGATTGTTCCTCCGGTTCCTCCGGTACCTCCGATTGCCGGAACACCGCATACCATAATGCTTCACCGCCAGGGCGATCCGTTTGCTTTCGATCCCAAAGACAAGAATATTATTTCGTATAAACGGAAAGATATGGGCAAGGATTTGGAGAAAATTACCATCGTTCGGAAAAAGGTAAAGAATATCGAAGATAACAGAGAGGTTGAAGTTGTTGTGACAGAATAATCAGTTAATGACAAAGAATAAACAAAGAGATAAATCAACAAAAAAGCCGCCCCGAATTTGGAGCGGCTTTTTTTGTTGATATTGAAAACCGGATTATGCCGGCATTTCGGGCAGCGACCATGGTGCACGATAGTTGTGCTTGATAAGCTGGGCAGCAAATTCTGATGCCAGAACCGGGTCTGTCCAGTCTTTTTTGAATGTTGGGTGGCCGTCGTGGATTTCGAAACCATCTTTGACAACGATTCTGATTTTTTCGTCAGCATTGATATTGGTGAACTTCATGTTCGGGCCATCCCATAACAACTCTTTGTTGAGGGTTTGCAAACGAACAGCCAATACACCCATTACCACCATTTCGTTGAATGGACCGGCTTCGTGGAATGCCGAAGCAGTTTCGACACGGCTTTCGGGGCTTTCTTTACATGCGCGGATCCAGTCTTGTTCGTGACCTCCCTGAGTTGCTTTTTCGATGCGTCGACGGAATTTCGGAGCTTCGGGTTTACGGCCTGAGAGCAACCATGGGTTAACGCCATAGCAACCACAAATCAATGTATCTTTTGTTCCGTGGAAGATAACACCGCCACCTTGATCATTCATGTTTTTGCCAGCTGGCCAGCCTTTGGGTTTCATTGGCTGTATCCCGCCATCGTACCAGATAACTTCAAGTTCTTTCAGCGGAGCACCGGCCTTCATGCCTTTCCATGCACGTTTGGGTTTACGCTCGGGGAAGGTAAGTTTAACCATTTGGGCATTTGGGGCACAGTCGTTCAGCAGAAGGGTTGAGCTACCCTGAGCTTTGGTCGGATATCCCAGTTCGAGACCTACGAATACCGGGTGCAGGATGTGGCAAGCCATATCGCCAAGGGCTCCTGTTCCGAAATCCCACCAGCCACGCCAGTTCCACGGAGTGTAAAGCGGGTGGAAAGGACGCATCGGAGCCGGGCCAATAAAGAGGTCCCAATCCAGTGTTTCGGGAACCCATTGTCCGGGTTCCGGACGGTTCAAACCTTGTGGCCAGATTGGACGGTCGGTAAAGGCTTCAACTTTAGTTACTTCGCCAATTTCGCCATTGGCCAGCCATTCGCAAACCAGGTTAACACCTTCGCCCGACGAACCCTGGTTACCCATTTGTGTCGCTACTTTATACTTGTCGGCCAGTTTGGTCAAAAGGCGCGATTCGTAAACGGTATGGGTCAATGGTTTTTGGGTGTAAACATGTTTGCCCATCGTAATGGCGTGGGCAGTTGTGATGGCATGGGTATGGTCGGCAGTGGCAATAACAACTGCATCGATATCTTTGCCCATTTCATCGTACATTTTTCGCCAGTCTTTGTATTTCTGGGCTTTAGGGTAATGGTCGAAAACCGGCTGGCTATATTTCCAGTCGACGTCGCAAAGGCCAACAATGTTTTCGGTTTCCATGTTTTTCAGGTTAGCGAAACCCATACCGCCGATACCTACACCGGCAATATTCAGTTTGTCGCTCGGGGCTTTGTGGCCTAATCCGGCAATAGTGTTGGAAGGGACGATGGAGAAACCTGCTGCTGCAACAGCCGAAGTTCCCAAAAATCCACGTCTGGTGATTTTGTTAGTCTCTTTCATGATAATGAAAAAAGTTTATTAGTTAAAAAGTTTGAAATTGATGGCTAAAGATATTCTTTCTTATTTATTCTGACAACAATATTTATGATCAAAAGAAACAGTTTATACTGATTCTTAATCGCGAAAAAGAGTGTGGGTTTTAACTTAGCGGCCCCCTATCAGGTATTTTTTTAGGGGCGTAATGATGCAATGATTTGTCTTTCTGAACCATTTTTGATCCGTTTTAGCGGTTATGCTTTTGGGGGCGTACATTATTATGGTAACGCAGATCTCCCGTTGATTCTTTATTTGGTCGGCATTGAATAAAGTAAAATCAGGAAATACTAATAAAAAAGGCTATTCCGAAGGGGTTTTTACGGAATAGCCTTTGTGTCATCAATCTTATTTTGCCTAAAATACAGATCGACCTTTGTAGACTCTTGAATTTTGTTTGGGAACTAGTTCTCCCAAATAACTAACCCTGCCACCACGATTGCTCCGGACTTCAGCCGTTGATTGCAAACCGGTATTATTGGTCCGGATAAGAACATCGTATATGCCGATGGCTGACATGACATTGATTTTGATGGTATATCCCGATTTGGGATCTTTGGTCAATTTATAGGTTGAAACTGTTCCGTCGATAGTGATACCGCCAACCCCGTTATTCCCCATACCAGAATTCGATCCTAACTGGATGAACGCTTTCTCCCCTTCGACTGCTACAAAATTGATGCTGGAACTCACATTGACAGTCGAACCATATTTCCCCTGAAGGCGATTGGCTTCGAGTACCCAGTTGCGGTTGGCTACGGCGCTGTCAAGTAATGTGGAAAGCACCTTTTCCTGAAGTTCAGCCTGAGCCTTGCGTTCAGCTTTTCTTTGCTTTCTTTCGTCTGACTTTGATTGAGCTGAAAGTGATGCTGAATTAATGACCAGTATCACAGTTAACGATAAAATTATTAGACGCCTCATGCTTTTTGTAAATTGAATTAAACCTTGATTTTGCTTTCAACAATATTTCAATTGAGTTGCAAGATATTTTCATTTAAACGTATTGCCTGTCAAAAAGTTGATTTTTTTAGAGTTTTTATCAAATAACAAAAGGCACCAATTGGTGCCTTTTGAATCTTACGCTTCCGGATACTAATCCTATGTGAAAAAATTATCCGCTATTTAACAGCCCCCTCTTTAATGGCCTGTAGCATGTCGGGGTAAACTACATTTCCGTTATTCCGGTTGAAGATGGCCATTCCGTTATTCCCTGTTGCACCATTATCCCAGATAAACGGTACAATGCCATTGGCAACCGCCGTGGCTGTAACGGTTTTCAGGTAATAATTACGCGATTCAATATGTTTGGTTAGCGCCTCGCCGGTGAGGTTTGAACGCCTGGTTGCACCATATTCGCCCAGGATAACCGGAATATTTTTGTCGATAAATTTGGTTTTCACTTTCTTGAACTGGTTGATTAGGTAATCCTCCTGACCCCAGGTTGAAACATCGGTATAGCCGGCACCCCATTGGGTTTTGTAACCGCTATCTTCCTGACCTGCAAAATCCCACGGGTCGTAATAGTGAACTTCGACTATCAACCGATCCGGCACTCTGTCTGTTGGCATCGTCATGAAATTTACACCATGATCGATGTTGGTATTATAGGTTTGCACAATCAGGTTACGATAACCATTTTTCCCACCGGTTGACCGAACCGTATTGACAAATGTTTGGTTGAATGACTGTTGTACAGTGATGTGTTCGGTCGTAGGCGTTCCATAGTCGGCATGGACTTCATTGGTGCCGGCAAAGAGCAGGTGCTCGTCGTAGTCGCGGAAGTTAACGGCAATCTGTTCCCAGAAAATACGTTGTTTATTGTTGACTATCTCTTGTTTCGCGTAAAACGGATTGTTTTCGAGCCAGCCGCCATCCCAGTGGATATTGATAATGACATACATATCGTTGGCGTAGCAGTAATCGACTACCTCTTTTACGCGGTTTAGCCACGATTCTTTGATTTGTAATGTTGCCTCGTTGGCCACATAGCTGTTCCAGGCACATGGGATCCGGATTGCATTAAAGCCGGCGTTTTTTACCGAAGTAATGAATTGTTGGGTCGTAGCTGGATTGCCCCATGCGGTTTCGCTGGAGGGCGCTTCAAGCGAGTTGCCTAAGTTCCAGCCTAATTTCATTTTGGACACCAAAGTTTTAGCATCGCTTGGTACACCTGTTATATCGTCGGCAATGGTAAGCGATAAACCGGTTTGGCTTACACTGACCGTTTTGGAGGTAACACCTGTGGTAAATGTAATGGTGCCATTGCGCTTAAAAATCGATTTGTTTGGGGCAATGGTAAAACTTTCCGACTTGTTGGACAGCGACTTGGCCGCATTTTTGGTAATCCAGCTGTCGTTGACGGTTACCGTATAGTTCCCGGAGGTCAGGAAACTGACTGTGATTTCACCTCCGGCTTGTGCGAGATTGTATTCACTGACAGCGATGTTAAGCGAGTCGCCGGCAGCCTGAATGACATTAAAATTCTTTGATAACGAACCAGCCGTTACCGTTACACTGGCAGAACGTTGTTCGAAGGCATTGTTTTTTGCGATGGAAAGGCTTATATTGGCATTTCCATTTCCCGAAGCAGGATTTACGGTACACCACGGCTGCGAAGTCGCGATAACCCAGTCGGTGTTCGAAACAATCCTGAATGAGGAACTTGATGAATTTCCGGCAAAACTAAGATCGCCAGCGGTCGACAGGGATAACTCTGGCACCAGTTCCGGTGCCGATTTGCTGCACGAGGCCATGAAAAGGGTTAGCATCAGCACGGCTAACCAAGAAGTGAGTTGTTTTGTTATTTTCATCATCGTTCAAGATATTCGTTTGTTAGATAGTTTGCTCTGTTTGGTTCCATATAATATTCAGTGTGCAAAAATAGATGGACCCAAATAAATGTAAATGCCACTTTTGTATCCGATTCAAGCATATTTTGTCTAATCATCGGGTTAAATTGACCACCTGTTGACAATAGGGAAGCACCAGCTTTATTTTGTTCTTTAAATTGTACTCCGGTACATAACGGTTGGATTTCTCATCCGATTGCTTTATTTTTATTGCATAATCGCTTGTGTTTAATGAAGATTTTACGTTGGCAGTTATCATCGAATCAATTGAATCTTACCCGTAAATGAAAAAAATAATCTTATTCGCGTGCATCTTGATGTTAGGCTTTACTGTACATTCACAAACCAATGGAGCCTTCGAAAAACTAAAGGAGTTAGGAATTTCGGAACATTTGTTCTTAATGAATACCTGGGAGGCAATATCCGATTTTGCCTATGAGACTAAAACAACAATAAACACCTCGACTGAGGAGAGCATATTTAGTAAAACGGTCGAAATTGCACGCTATAACCCATCGGCTCCCGATGGCAAGGAGTGGGTATTGGTATCGGTCAACGATCGCAGTCCCGATTATCTGTCTCAAAGTGAATTCGACAAAGCCAAAAAGGGATCTAAAGAGGGGAGAAGTGCAAAAATTGATCCAGCTTCGTGGACGCTGACCGAAGAGGATGGTTATTGGATATTTGGATTTAAATACATGAAATCGACCCTGCCCAAACAATCGATAATTCTCGAAGATTGTTATGGTAAGGCTTATATAAGCAAAACGGACAACCATTTGAACAAAATTGTTTTTCAGAGTAACGAACCGTTGAAAATGGGAGGTGTTAAAATAATCAGTCTTAAGAAGGAAATTGCTTATCAGTATTTGGATAATAGCTGTGTGATTAAAGATGAAAATGTTCGTGTAATCCAAAAATATATGGGAAAAGAGAGTGTATCCGATTTGGCCCGCGTTTATACCAATTATCGAAAAAATAAATAGGGGAATGATGTGGATTCAGCTATTGCCTTTCGTTTCTGCCGCAATAGACTTCCCTACAATCTAATGGATTATAAGTATCGATTTAGAATTTGAACCATCTGTTCAGTTTCGGTCGTTTTTATCGATATAAATAGAACTGCATTTTGTAACTTTTCACCCTTAATCGGTACCAATTGTTAAACGCTTAATCAACATGATGTTTTTTGAACAGGCTTTTGAAGGTAAAAATGAAATAAGCCGCTGGATAGCAATGATATTGCTTGTTGTATTGTTTACCCAGATTGTTGGAGCCATTCCGGTTGTTGTAATTATTGCCATAGCGATGGCCACCAACCCTGATATCGAACCCAACCTTGAAAACCCGATGGACCTTTCGGTATACGGTATTTCGCAAATCGAGGCACTGGCATTGATAATTATCCCCTTTGCGATGGGGGCTGTCGCTTTATATCTGTTTCATCACCCAATTCACAAACGCCGTCCGTTGACGATGTTAACCGCAAGCCCACGTTTCAGGTGGAAGAGATTTTTTTGGGGAGGCGGTATATGGCTTGCAATGATGGTCGTAACATCGGTGCTCTCAGTAGTTGCCGGCTATCAGGATGTGGAATTGCATTTCAACCCTACTGTTTTAGTCGGTTTATTACTGGTTTCGTTGTTGTTACTCCCGCTTCAAACTGGCTTCGAAGAGTTTTTTTTCAGGGGATATCTGATGCAGGGAATTGGGATACTGGCCCGCAACCGTTGGGCACCTCTTTTAATTACCTCGTTGATTTTTGGGTTAATGCATTACTTCAATCCCGAAGTGAGCGAATATGGGGCAGCGGTGATGTTGCCTCAGTATATTTGGTTTGGCCTTTTCTTTGGTATATGTACGTTGATGGACGAAGGGATCGAACTGGCGTGGGGAGCTCATGCCGTTAACAATATTTTCCTCTCGGTTTTCTTTACTCAAGATTCGAGTGCGCTACAGACACCGGCACTATTTACCATCTCTGAAACCAATCCATTGGTCGATTTTGCCGGATTAGTTGTAATGTCAATTCTTTTTATTGGACTGGCTGCGCGACATTTCGACTGGCCCGGGTGGAGATTCCTTTTCAGCAGGATTACGCCTCCTCCAACCGATGAAGAAGGGCTAACCGGGTTTGAGGAAGAAGAGGATTATCAATTTGACAATCAAATAGAAAAATATAGCTAACACATCAAAAATAAAATGGAATTATTTTCAGCAAAAGAGGTTTCAAAAACCTATGCCAACCATCAGGCACTTTCCGGCGTTTCTATCTCGGTCAATCAGGGACAGGTATTCGGATTGCTTGGGCCCAATGGTGCCGGAAAAACGACCTTAATCCGTATCATCAACCAAATTACAGCACCCGATTCGGGTCAAATTTTCTTCGATGGCCGGCCAATGAAAGCCGATGATATTTATCAGATTGGCTATTTGCCCGAAGAACGCGGTCTGTATAAAAAGATGAAGGTGGGCGAACAGGCCATCTATCTGGCCCAATTAAAAGGATTGTCGCGCCGCGACGCTTTGCGGGAATTGAAAATCTGGTTCGAAAAATTTGAGATCATTAACTGGTGGGATAAAAAAGTGATGGAACTTTCGAAGGGGATGCAACAGAAAGTTCAGTTTATCTGCACCGTGTTGCACCGCCCAAAGTTGCTCATTTTCGATGAACCATTCAGTGGCTTCGACCCTATCAATGCAGAACTGCTCAAACAAGAGATTCTTCAGCTTAAAAAAGAGGGGGCAACCATCATTTTTTCGACCCACAACATGGAGTCGGTTGAGCAGTTGTGCGACCATATTGCATTGATTAACAATTCGAAAAAGATACTCGACGGACCAACGCAGCAGATTCGCGAAACTTATAAATCGAATATTTTCGATATCAGTTATAATGGCGATTTTGGCCGGCTCGACCATGCGTTGACAGGTAAATACAGGATTTTGTCGCACGATGAAGCTGGTAAAAACAACAATCTTCAAATTCAATTCCTCAATGGTAACAATTCGAACCAGATGCTTAAAGACTTGATTGAGCACGTCGAGATTGTTTCGTTTAACGAGGTGATACCCAGTATGAACGAAGTGTTTATCAAGGTTGTAAAGCAAAATTCATAAACAAAACGAGGGATTTATTGATTAAAGTTCTACGGATTAATGTATTAACAACAAAATATTATGAGTAAAATTGGATTAATCTTACAGCGGGAGTATTCTACAAGGGTAAAGAAAAAATCGTTTATTGTATTGACGATATTGATGCCATTGCTGATGGCCGCCGTTATCCTTCTTCCGGCTTATTTTGCAGCACTCGACGATAAAGAGGAGCGTACCATTGCCGTTTACGATGGATCTTCGGTAATTCTTGGACAACTGGAAAGCAACGAATACACTAAATTCAAATATATTCCGGCCGAGGAGTATGAAAAAGTGAAGAGCGACATTAAATCATCTGGCTATTATGCCCTGTTGGTTGTACAACCCAATTTCCTGACAACCAATACGGTTCAGATAATCTCGGAAAGCAATGTGCCTTTTGATTTGAAAAATCAGATTCGCTACCGTATTAAAGATGTGGTCGAAAAAGAGAAGATGGCACAGGTAATAACCGAAACTGCAATTCCCGATTTAGAGCAGCGAATCAAAGCTACTAAAACCAATATTGAGGTGAATACCATCAAAGTAGGCGAGGGGGGAGCCCAATCCAAAAGCTCTACCGAAATTGGTATGGCTTTAGGTTACATTTTCGGTTTTATCATCTACATGTTCATTTTTATTTACGGATCGATGGTAATGCAGGGTGTTATGGAAGAAAAGCAAAGCCGTATTGTCGAGGTCATTATTTCGAGTGTAAAACCGTTCGAACTAATGATGGGGAAAATTTTGGGTATTGCTTTGGTTGGGTTAACGCAAATTGCCATCTGGGTTGTGTTTATCGCGTTTATCCTTACAACAGCGCGTGGGTTAATTCCCGGAGCTTCGGCGCCGCAACAGGCACAGGATTTACTGTCACAGTCGCAGGTAGCAGTTGCCCAACCTGAGGTTCAGGCGCAGATGAGCCAGATGCAGGAGATCTTTTCGATGATTGATACCATTAATTTTCCGTTACTGATAGGTTGTTTTATCTTCTTCTTTATCGGCGGATATTTGCTGTACAGTTCAATGTTTGCCTCAGTCGGTTCGGCTATCGATGCACAGGAAGATGCCCAGCAATTTATGATGCCGATTACATTGCCCATCATCCTGTCAATTATGGTGATGATGAGCGCCATCAAAAATCCCGAAGGTCCTGTTGCTTTTTGGTTCAGTATTATCCCATTCACTTCGCCCATTGTGATGATGGCCCGGATACCTTTTGGCGTACCGGCATGGGAATTGATTCTGTCGATGGTCCTGCTTATCCTTACCTTTATTGGAATGGTTTGGGTGGCCGGTAAAATATATCGTACCGGAATTCTGATGTATGGAAAAAAACCAACATGGAAAGAGTTGGGCAAATGGCTTACATACAGGTCGTAATATATTTAAGTCGATATATAACGGCGGATTCGGAAACGGTTCCGCCGTTTTTTTATCTTATTTTTGTTCCCAATCTAAATTACCCGTAATGAGCCCGAAAGCTGTAATCGATTTAGGTACCAATACCTGTAACCTGTTGATAGCAAAACCCGATGGGAGAGGCGATTTTATTACGCTGCTCGATAACAAGTTCCCGGTAAAAATGGGCCGTGGTGGCATTCACAAAAAAATGCTGCTTCCCGATGCCGTTGAACGCGGAATCATGGCTTTCGAGAATCATGCCAAATCAATTAAAAACTTTGGAGTAGAGGAGGTTCGGATTGTGGCTACATCGGCTATTCGGGGGGCGACAAACCGGGAACTTTTTATTGCTGAAATCAAAAATCGGTTTGGTTGGGAAATTGAGGTAATCGACGGGAAACGTGAAGCTGAACTAATTTTTATAGGGGCAACCCGAATGTTACCGTCTGTTGATGGGAAATATCTGATTGTTGATATTGGTGGCGGCAGTAACGAATTTATTTTAGCTGAACACAACAAACCAATTTGGAAAAAAAGTTTCAACATGGGTGTGGCACGCACACTCGAACATTTTCATGTAGCCGATCCGCCATCTACCGATGATATTTGCCAGATAGAAGCGTGGTACGACACGATGCTTACTGAATTATTTGAGATATGCCGGTTTCACTGTCCCAAAGTGATAGTCGGTTGTTCAGGTGCTTTCGATACGTTTATGGACATTTGGGAAAAGAGAGAGCCCGATGCAACCATCCGAACCCCATCCTATTTCCCGATGGTTGTATTAAGTGATATTCAGGAGAAGCTGATTGGGTGCGATGCTGCCGCCCGAAGCCGTATTCCGGGTATGGATCGAAATCGTGTCGAAATGGTAGTGATTGCAGCTATTTTTACTCGTTATATCATCCAAAGACTGGAGATTGAACAGGTAATTCACACCCACTTTGCATTAAAAGAGGGCTTAATGTCAGAATGGCTTTCAATAAAATAGCTAAAAAAGCCTCCGGATCTCTCCGGAAGCTTTTCTGAAGCATAGGTGTTTTTTGACGTTAAAAATCGCCGCCACCCATGCCTTCGCCCTCACCGCCCTGATTCATGTCCGAACCTTCGCGAGGTGCTTTGTTCTTGAAATTATTGATTTTATATGATAGTGTGAGTTGCACCACCTGCGATTCGCGTTTGTTGGTGAAAACGTTTTCAAAATTAGTACCGTATGAACTGCCTTTAAACCTCATCGTTCCAAAAAGATCTTGTACTTGCAGAGTAGCCGTCAGTTTCTGTTTGAAAAAATCCTGACGCAATGAAGCATTTGAGAAAAGCATCGATTCGCGGCGACCTTGTGCCGAAACCGATGGGCCGCGATAAACCCCGGTTAATTGTACTCGGGTATATTTGGCCAATTTTAAATCGAAATTTAATCGTGCATCGAAGTTATTGCTTTTCTGATCAACACTTTCGCCATTGATTTCACCGTTAAGCCAGTATCGGTAATATGTTCCGCTGGCAATAATTCTGAAGCCCGGTTTAACTTCCATATTGGCCAGCAGTTCAGCACCCAGCGAATTATCATTGTTGAGGTTTTCCATTGTATGGTACATTATTCCATCATCGCCGAGTGTTTGTACGCGGGTCATCAAATCCTGCGTATTGCGGTAATATCCTTCGAGCGAAACAAACGAGCGGTCGATACGCTTCAACAAGGTGAGTTCGTATGAGCTGGTGTATTCGGGCCCAAGCCTTGGGTTCCCAATCCGGATATTATATTGGTCCATATACGATGGGAAAGGTTCAAGGCTCCATCCGTTCGGACGGTTTAACCGGCGGCTGTAACTGGTCTGTAGTTCGAAATCCTTGCCAAATTTCTGCGACAGATGGATGGTCGGAAACCAGTCGAAGCGTTCCAGTTTGTAGTCATTTGTCGCTTTAGCACTGCTAATATTGCGGTTGGTATATTCACCTCTGATTCCCAATTGGTAGGAGAAGTTATTTTTGGCATGCGAAAATGTTCCGTAAAAGGCGTGTATGTCGCGCATAAAGTCGAAAGAACTGCTGAAATTGGGGTTATTCACCCAATCGTCCTGCCCATAATCATACTCATCGAAGACAAAACTTTCGTTGGTCCTTTCCATTCGCACCTGATAGCCAGCTTCCAGTCTGTCGTTTTCGTTCAGGGGCAATGTGTAATCTACTTTCAACCGGTATTCGTTTCCATCGCCTGCTTCAACCGAACGGTTTTTGGGTGGTTGGTTATCGATGGGGTTCCACGACGAATCGGATGGGTAATAAATCATATTTTCACTGTCCGAACTTTTATCGCCCGAGAAATAGAGCAATGCCTGAATTTCGTGGCCTGGCTTGGCAAAACGTTGCATAAAATTGATGTCCGTGCTCCAGTAATCGCCTGAGCGCGAAGAACTGTTGTCCTGATATTCGTATGTTTTAATGTTGTCAATACTGTTGTATTGAATCTGTTTTCCGGTGTTGGCATTGCCAAAATCGCGTTTGCCGAAGGTGCCGTTAATTCCAAGCGAACTTTTTTTGCTGAAATTATACTCGATACCGCCCTTTAAACTATTGCCTCCGTGGTTCATGCTGCCGTTTCCAGTGGTTTCGCGGGTCGTAATGGTATCGCCACTGGTAATCTTCTGAATCGACTCCCGTGTGCCATCGAAGTTCATATCCGAAAAATTGCCGCCCAGCATCAGGTTCCATTTACCTGTGCGGTAGTTAAAGGTTGCATCGCCGCGATATTTGTCGTTGACACCCGCTGTGAGGTTAAGCAATCCGCTAAACGAATCTTTGAGTGTCTTTTTCAACACGACATTGATGATACCTGTTGTCCCGTCGGGATCATATTTGGCCGATGGATTGGTGATAATTTCAATGTTTTCAATATTGACGGCCGGAATCTGGCGCAGTGCATCGCTTCCTTTCAACACACTCGGTTTGCCGTCGATTAGTACGGTAAACTCCGAACTTCCGCGTAGCGTAATGTTTCCTTCGAAGTCGGTTTGTACCGATGGTGTATTTTCCAGTACTTCTATGGCTGTTCCTCCGGTAGCGGTGATATCCTGACTCACATTTACCACGCGGCGGTCGATTTTAAATTCCACGCGCGCCTTGTCAGCCACTACTGCCACTTCGCCTAACTCTGTATCTGAAGATTTCAGTTCAATTCTGCCCAGATCGATACTTGGCTTATCGGCTGTAATCACAATGTTTTCGATAGTTTTTTTCTCGAACCCGATAAAGTTGGCACTTACATAATATTTGCCCGGTTTGAGGTTCTTGATTTCGAATGTGCCATTGGCCGACGACATTACCCCACCAGCTACCGAATTATCGGTTACCGAGTAAACGGCTATATTGGCGTACTCGAGCGGGGCCTGGCTCGTTTTTTCGATAATAACTCCTTTGATGGCTGGATTTTTCCCTGCCGGAGATGTGTTTCCCGGTGCAGTTCGTTCGCCCGGAAGAACAGGCGATGGGGTTTGTGCTGAACTAATTTTCAGAACAGCCATAATAATGAGTAAAAAAAATGCTCTTTTCATGTCGTATATTAAGTTTTTCAATTATCAGACCTTGTTTAGTACGTTCGGTTTAACAGAGATGATGTTAATGTATTGTTAATTTTATTGAAGTTGTTGTAGATGAGATGTATAATCATGTTTGAAATCTCTGTGTCCAGGCCAATTTTCTCTTTCTGCCTTTCGTGAAAGACAAAATCGGAACATCAAAAGAGTGTCCGAATGTTATCTGAAAATCTTTTTTTGGAAAAACCAGCAGCCGGAGCGATAGCTTTTTAAACTGCTATGGCCTGATTGTAATTATTTCGGAGGGAATGCTTTCGTTATTCCCTCTGTCGAGAGCTGTAACCGAATAATAAAATTTCTTTGATTTGCGGCCATTTTGTTCCTTGAAGAAAAGTTTGTTCGAACCTGTAATGTCAATCAAAACCGAAGGATCACATTTCTTTACCTTGCTTTTTTTCGACGAACCGTAAATGGCAAAGAATCGGGCTTGTTCCATCGGTTTTGCCTTTTCATTTTTCTGCCAGGTCAGTAACTGGCCGCCTTCGGTGTTTTGCAGCCGGAGGTGTTGGGGCATTTCTGGCGGGGTGTTATCAATCCACGGCATGGTTGGGATTATAGCCTGATATTGATAGCCATTGAGTTGCATCTTCTCCCGCAACCCATTCAGGTTACGTTTGAAATGGACGGAACTGTACCATGCGCTTCCCGATAGTTTGGGGTTAGCCCTGACAATCTGAATTTGCTTTATCAATTCGTCCGGTTCGCGCCATGCAGCCGACTTACTTGCCTGATCGAGCTTGTAAAGCGCATGGCCGATATACATGGCCCGCTGGTAAGTATGATTGCCCCACCAGGTGGCCAGTTCGCTAAAATCGACTGACGGGTGACCAATTTCCCAGTACAGTTGCGGAAGTGCATAGTCTATCCATCCTTCACGCAGCCAATGAATGATATCGGCATATAAATCATCGTAATTCGTTGTCCCTGCACGGGTATTGGAGCCTTCAGGGTCGGATGTACCGTTGCGCCAAACCCCAAACGGACTGATGCCAAATTTGACCCACGGCTTTACCTCTTTGATGGTTTGGTTTAGCATCTGGATGATAATGTTAACATTGTCGCGCCTCCAGTCGTCAATTTGTGAAGGTTTAAAGTTACGCGGAAACTGTTTGAAGGTCTTGGCATCGGGAAGCGGTTCTCCTTCAATTTTATAGGGATAGAAATAGTCGTCGAAATGAATGGCATCAATGTCGTAGCGTTGAACGACATCGCGGACAACATCGGTGAGATAGTTGCGCACTTCCGGTTGACCGGGATCGAAATAGGTGCGGTCGCCATAGCTCCAGCCCCAATCGGGATGACGATTAAAAATATGCTGCGGAACCAGTTGGTCTTTTGGCGATTGTTTTATCCGGTAAGGGTTGAACCAGGCATGAAACTCCATTCCACGCAGGTGGCACTGTTCAATAAAATAATCGAGTGGGTCGTAAAAGGGCTCAGGTGCAGTTCCTTGATTTCCTTGAAGGTAGCGCGACCATGGCTCGGTGGGCGATGAATAAAACGCATCGGCCGAAGGCCTTACCTGCATGATGATAGCATTCATCCCGTCCGATTTGTGCAAATCAAGCAGTTTTCTGATTTCTGTCTTTTGTTGCTCAACCGATAACCCGGGGCGCGAAGGCCAGTCGATATTGTTAACGGTTGCGACCCACACAGCCCTGAATTCGCGAGAGTGAGTTTTTTTGCTTTTTTTTGCTCCAAGGGCAATATTGGCTGTAACAGACAAAGCCAGACAAATTAAAAGAAAACGTTTCATCATTTTATCAATAATAGCCGGTTGTACCCGATTTTACTTTTGGTAAAAATAGGAAATTCAGCCGAAGTTGTTGATTGATGTCGATGGTTGGGGTTATGGCATTGCAATACAGGTGGTTATAGGCAAGTGGTCGGATGTGCCTCCATGATAAGCCGGTCCAAGATAGGTGCGAAATGGTTTCATCCCCAGATTTCTGGAATCGTTTTCGAGCAGGAAAGGCGCTTCAACTATAATCGTTTTTTTAGTTGCAATATGGATTTTTTGATGATTGGCAAGCAGGTTGGCAGTACAGATAAACTGGTCAAAGATATCCCACGTGCCTCCGCTTTTAATGGTTCCCTTGCCTGCCTTAACCCACGGTTTCGATAAATTGACTAACCGCACACTTTCGTCAGTTGGCGTTTCTAACGAAACCTGCAATGTGACTCTGAAACATGGTTCGCGAGGTGTGGCATTGAAATCGCCCATCAGCAAAAGTTTGGCATTGGGTTCCTTCACCAGCAACGAATCGAGGTAGTGCCTTAGGGTTTCGGCAGCATAATCACGTTTTTCAGTAGTTTCCAGATATCCTCCGCTGCGCGATGGCCAGTGGTTTACAAAAAAGTGAATTGTTTCGTCGCGAAATATTGCCGTAAAATGCAAAATATCACGAGAAGCGATTGCTTGAGGCCCTCCCGTTTTGACCGGTATTACGGTATAACGCAACGGTTTTAATTTAGCCGGGTTATATAAAATAGCTACATCAATTCCTCTTGGATCTGGCGATTCTTTATGAATGATGCGATAGTTTATTTTAGTACTGTCTGTTTCTTTCGCCAGCATTTGCAATACCCAAAGGTTTTCCACTTCGGCCAGTCCAACCAGGTCGGGATAATTGTCGTTTCCTGCTGCCAGTAAGGCTTTGTCGATTGCTGCTATCTTTTTGTGCAAGAGACTGCTGTTCCAGTGTCGTTCACCTGTTGGTGTGAATTCTTCATCATTCTTGCCCGGCTCGTCGCGGGTGTCGAAAAGATTCTCGACATTGTAAAAGGTAACGATAAGGGTATCTGGTGCCGTCTGAGCAGTGACAAATTTTACCGGGAATAGGGATGCTGTAAGAAGAATGATTAATACCCTTTTCATCGGGTTCCTATTTTCTGGGATTTTTCTTATCCAACCATTCATAGGCGCCGAGGTCGGGAGCTTTGTCGTTTAAACGGCTTTCATCCCTGATATCTGACGGGACCATTTTAGCATAGCTCTGTTTGCCGTAGTTTCTGATAACCGATAACGAATCGGGTTCGTAGTTGCCACGGCGAGGATTGGCAAATCCTGGGTTTACATTCAAAAGGTTCCCGACAAATCGCTCTGAAGGTTTTAATTTTGCAGTATCGGCCATCTGAATCAGGCAATGGTCAAACAAAAAATTCGATTGCCCTTTGGGATCCATTGCTACCATTAGTTCATTTCTCAGACTTCCGGCAATAACACAGTTGCCAAAGATTGCCTGTTTCATATCGCCAACATATTTGGCTCCACTTTTGCTGCTGGCCAGATAGTTGGAAACAATCAGCGTTTCCGTTTCACGCAGTACATTGGTCACCCCATTGTTATAGTTGACAAAAGAGGTATGATAAAATTGATAGTCGCCCCCCAGAAGCAGAGCCGTATTGTAGTTCTTAACATTTGAAATGATACAGTTCGACGCGGTGATTTTTGATTTCATGGCCCATATGCCTGCCCAACCCATATTTTCAATTCGGGTATTGTTCAGTTCAACCGAGGCGTACCCGTCTTGCTCAATTGTTCCTACTTGCAGTCCTATATTGCCGTTTTTGATGATGGCGTGCTCAATTTTGTTGTTCCGGCTGCCCGAGAAAAGGACAATGCCGTTCCACTGGTTGGTTGGCTCTACGGTTGCGTTTCCCGAACGGTCGCCCTTAAAAACCACCGGCTCATCGGCTGTGCCGTTCACTATCAGTGTACCTTTGACGTAAAGTCCGGCGTGAGTGTGAAAATGGATTTGGGTACCGGCATCGATGGTCAGTACCTGTCCGGAGTCGACATAAACATAGTTGTAAACCAAGTAAGGCAAATCGTTTGTCCAGCGGCTGCTTTTCAGTTTCTCCGATTTTATCATCCTGAAATTTTGCCCCATGGCTAGTAATTTTACCCGTTGTTCAATGTTGCTTAATCGGAACAGAATCGAGTCTTCTGCAATCAGCGAAGTGCCAATACCTGGCTTTTGCTTCAGTTCGATAAAAACATAGATGCTGTCGTTGGGTGGAATTTGCACATTGAATAGTTCATTGCTGGTTTGACCGTTGATATTGAGTTTAAAATAGCTGGCATCGCCGCCCGAAAGCCTGATTTCAGAAAGATTTAAAGATTCGGAGGTTGGGTTACCTACCCGTAATATCTTTACCGGAACATCGGAGGTGGTGAAAATGGTATCGAATGAAATGGTGTCGGCCGAAAAACGCAGAATGGCATCGTTACCTGAACTGTCGCGTTCTTTTTCACAACCGGCAATGAGCAGGATGGTAGACAATAAAAATAATATTTTAACCAACCATTTCATTAGTAGAGGTTTAAAAGATTAATTTCGGCAACCGCTAATGATATACCCTCAAAGGTAACAAATAAACTGAATAATATTAACAATAATTAACAAAATTTGATAATTCGCCAGCGGCCCCTGAATGAGAATCGATAAGTTGCAGACAAAGAACTATTTTGGCTATCCGGCAACCTGTTTGTTAACTGTTCTATCCGGTTGTGGGCATCTCCTTCTGAAATCATTACGACCAACTGATAAAACTTCCTCCAAAATGTTAAGGTTGAATTTTAGTGCAAGTAGATAAATGTTAATTGTCATTAAGTCAGAATGATAATGAATTTTCGCAGAGCGATATTCTTGTCTCGTTTTTCGAATTTTAGTATAAGATGCTCGACCGCCGTCAAACGTTGCCGTATGACGGGTTAAACCAATTTGCTTAATTTTGGAGAATAACTGCAACTGTACACTATTTCGATTGAAACCGATGAAACATTTCCTCATATTCCCTCTTCTCCTGTTCGCTACCTTAATATCAGGGGGGCAGACAACCTCCCAACCACCGTTTCTGATTTATCAAAACGACCAATGGGTTGATTCTATTTTTCATTCACTCACCCTCGATGAAAAGATAGGGCAACTTATCATGGTGGCAGCCTACTCGGGTCAGGGGGCGACGGAGCGGGCCAAGCTGCTGAAATTTGTAAAAGAGAATAAGATTGGCGGTATCATTACCATGCAGGGTGGCCCCGGAAGAGATGCCCGAATGGTCAATGCCCTTCAAGCCAGTACAAAAATACCGCTTGTGGTAGCCATTGATGGCGAATATGGTCTTGGAATGAGGCTCGACAGTACTTTAAAATATCCTTTTGCTGTGACGATGGGGGCTATGTCGAACGATTCGCTGATTTACCGAATGGGTGCCGATATTGGTCGTCAATGCCAAAGGCTGGGAATCCATATCAATTTTGCCCCTGTTGCCGATGTCAACAACAATCCGGCCAATCCGGTTATCGGCTTTCGGTCGTTTGGCGATAATCCCCAACTGGTCGCACAAAAGGCTACCTGGTATAGCCGGGGGTTACAATCGCAACAAATATTGGCTACCGCGAAACATTTTCCAGGACATGGTGATACCGAAAGCGACTCGCATCACGACCTGCCGGTTATCAACCATCCGCGCGAACATCTCGATTCGGTGGAACTATTCCCCTTCAGAAAGTTGATTGATGAGGGAATAGGCGGGATGATGACCGGCCATTTGAATGTGCCGGCCCTCGATGAGAGCGGAAAGGCTGCAACCGCTTCACCCAAAATTACCAACGAATTGTTGCAGCACCAGATGGGTTTCTCTGGCCTGGTTGTCAGCGATGCTATGAATATGGCCGGACTGTCGAATATTGTCGATCCCGAAGTTGCAGCTCTTTCATCGGGAGTCGATTTGCTGGAGTTTGTTCCCAACCCTGCCAAAACCATCGCAGCCATTAAAAAGGCAGTCGAATCAGGAGTCCTGTCGGTTGAGGATATCAATCGCAAATGTCGGAAGGTGCTGATGGTCAAACGTTGGGTGGGGCTAAATCAATACAAACCTGTCGATTTGCGCAATCTGCATGCCGATTTGAACCATTCATCATATCGGTTGACCATTAGGAACAGTTATCAAAACAGCCTGACGCTATTGGGCAATGCAAATGGGATAGTCCCGCTGAAGCGCATCGATACCTTAAAAATTGCAGTAGTCAGTATTGGCCGCACTTCGTTGACCCAGTTCCAGCGTTCATTGGGTCAATATACCGGGATGCGCCATTTTTATATTGGCGACAATGCCACTTCTGCCGCCATCGATCAGGTGGTTGCGCAACTGAAGAACTACAATCTTGTGATTGCCTCAGTGAATGGCCTGGGGATACTGGCTTCGCAGAACTTTAAAATCACCAAAGCACAGACAGAAGCTGCCGGAAAGATTGCCCGTACCGGCAAATCGCTTTTCGTCGTTTTTGGCAACCCGTATGTCATCAAATCGCTTCCCGATATCGAAAAGGCTGTTGCAGTGGTGGCTGCCTATCAGGAAAATTACGATACACAGGATCTGGCTGCCCAGCTTATCTTCGGGGCCTTTGCTCCCGAAGGCCGTTTGCCTGCCGATATCTCCCCTGTATTTAAACGGGGCGATGGTGTGACTGCTGCTACCACCGGGCGGTTTAAATTTACCATACCTGAAGAGGTGGGAGTCGATTCGCTCTCGCTCAAAAAAAAAATAGATGAGATAGTCCGGATAGGAATTGACGCAAAGGCCTTTCCCGGATGCGAAATTTTCTTTGCCAAAAACGGGAAAGTCTTTTTTCATCAATGCTACGGTTACCACACCTACGAAAAGAGCCGCGAGGTCGCTCCCGACGATCTTTACGATCTGGCTTCGGTGACCAAAATACTTGGCCCTCTGCCGGCACTGATGTGGCTGAATGAGCAAAAGAAGTTCAAGGTAAACGAATCGGTCAGCCTTTCGTGGCCAGACTGGAAAGGTTCCAACAAACAATCTATCACATGGGCCGATTTGTTGCAACACCAGGCAAGGCTTAAACCGGGTCTCTCGTTCTGGCAAAAAGCGGTTGATGCCAACGGTCAGCCCGACCCAAATCTATTTTCGCAAACCCCTTCTGAAAAATACCCGTTGAGGGTTTCTAACCGTCTTTACGAAGTGGGTTCGTATCCCGACTATATCGTATCGGAAATCAGAAGTTCGCCGTTAACCAAGAGCAGGCGTTATCTCTATTCCGACCTCGGGTTTATTCTCTTCCCGAAGATGATTGAAAGGATGACTGGACAATCGTACGAAACGTTTCTGAACGAGAAATTCTATCAGCCACTGGGGGCATCGACATTAGGCTACAATCCCTATCTCCGTTTTCCGCTCGACCAAATCGTTCCCACCGAGCAAGACAACGAATTTCGCCGCGAACTGCTGCAAGGTTTTGTACACGACGAGAGCGCAGCATTAATGGGGGGGATATCGGGCAATGCAGGGCTCTTTGGGACCATAACCGATGTGGCCAAACTGATGCAGATGTACCTTCAGTACGGACAGTATGGCGGCGAGCGTTACATTGCAGAGCGCATCGTGAAAGACTGGACCAGCCGTCACTCCACGCAACTGGGCAACCGTCGTGGCTACGGTTTCGATAAACCTAAAATTGGCAATCATCTCAGTCCGCCCGAAACAAGCTATCCTGCACCGCTCGTTTCCGACACCAGTTTTGGCCACAGTGGTTTTACCGGGACCTTTGTATGGGCCGATCCTTCAACCGGTATCCTCTTTCTTTTCTTTACCAACAGGGTACACCCAACGCGTGCAAACAATGCTTTAAACCGGCTGAAATTAAGGGTACAACTTCAGCAGGCCCTTTACGAATCGTTTAAAAACTCGCCGGGCCAATTGCACCCTTAAATACATGTTGTAAAACAGGTTTCAGCCAATGAAAAGCAGCTGTTGGGTATAGCTCAGAAAATCAATTTTTTAACACGAGGGCACAATCTGATATTTGTTAATAATTGCAAATTTGTCCGATGAAGGTTAATTTATTGTTAAAATTGGGTTACAACATATAGGATTAAATACTACTTTAGGCGTAACCGGAGTAAAGAGCCGGACTCAAAATTGAAAAGAATGATTTATTAACACATTAATTACTAATGCTATGACCGAAAAGATTACTTTTGAAGAGCTCAGAAAAATCAAAGACAGTCTTCCTGACGGTTCTATCCACCGAATTGCACAGGAGTTAGGTCTCGAAGACGAAACCGTCAGGAATTATTTCGGAGGAGCAAATTACAAGGCCGGTAAAAGTGTTGGGATGCACATTGAACAAGGGCCGCATGGTGGTATCGTATTATTGGACGATACAACCATCCTGGAAAAAGCACAGGAAATCCTTCATCCCCATTAAATCACCAAAAAATATTTAACTCCGATAGCTGCTCCGAAATCCACGGGGCAGCTTTTTTTCGCAAACCCAGTACAAAATTTTGATTACATGAAACGGTTAACATTAACTGCTACAGTTTTTTTACTTCTGACATGTGCGGTGATGGCACAGAAAAAATCCATCGAATTGTTTAACGGCAAAAATCTCGATGGTTGGGATACCTATATTGGTGCCAAAGACGAAAACAGCGAAAGGTATGGGCTGAACAACGATCCGGAAAAAGTCTTCTCGGTGGTTACCCGTAACGGTGAAAGCCTGTTGCGTATCTCGGGCGATATCAATGGTGCATTGGCTACCGGCGAAGAGTATGAAAATTACCATCTCAAACTGATTTTCAAATGGGGCGACAAAGTGGCCAAAAGCCGTAATTCTGGCCTGCTTTACCACAGCTTTGGCAACTTTGGTGAAGGGTTGGGTATCTGGATGAGTTCGCACGAGTTACAACTCTGGACTGAACATATTGGCGATTCGTATTGTATGGGAAACAGTTATTTCGAAATTCCTGCCGTGAAATCAGCCGATGGCAAAAGTTATGTTTATGATGCGAAAGGCGGGATGACGAAGTTTGGCGAAGGACAAGCCTCAAAAATCTGTTCCAAAAATCTTGATAACGAAAAACCGGTAGGCGAGTGGAACGTGGTCGAACTTTACTGCTTCGGCGGAACAGCCGTGCATGTGGTCAACGGAAAGGTGAACATGATCAATTACAATTCAGGGAAACTGGTGAATGGCAGAATGTTGCCGCTGGCCAAAGGAAAGATACAATTGCAGTCGGAAGGCGGCGAACTCTTCGTCCGTAAAATGACCCTGACGAAAATTGATAAAATCCCCGAACATCTGTTAAAGTAGAACTTGAAGCTGAAAGTAAATGGCTTAGTGCTTTTTCGGCCTGGCTGGCCTTGTCGGTTATCCGAACGAAAGGCAAAAAAGTTGAAAAAAATAATCAGACCCCTTGGAGGGAATAAAAAAAGGCCTATATTTGCAGCACTTTTGAACGGCGTTACAACGGTAACACAACAAGCCCTAAAAAGTACAATGGGAGCTTAGCTCAGTCGGTTCAGAGCACCTGCCTTACAAGCAGGGGGTCGATGGTTCGAGCCCATCAGTTCCCACAATCATTCAAAGAGAGATACAAGTTTATTGGTCTCTCTTTTTTATTCGATAACATCCCCATTGCATACATTTTTTATCGCTCCTTGTTTTTTAAAAGTCCATGTGATGACCGCATATCTATGTTTGCTGATCTGGTGACCTTTGATTACGGTTCAGTATATTGATGACGGTTAAAAGTAGTCGTAACTTTCAGTACAGGGTTGTTATTCCTGAATCTCCACTTATTCTTTTTTGTTTGTTCCAATAGCCTCACTTACAGATATTTGTTTGTATCTCCCATAAATGTTATCTCCTCTTCAATACATATTAAAGAACATTCATTCACTCTGGTTGTTTCTATGGTATAGAAATAATTATAAATTTATATTTAGTTAAACTGATATTGTGCAATTGATGGTAAAGCAATCCAATCAAACCAGAGCAATCGATAATCATATTGTCATCAATGGCAAGTTTCTTTATTATGCCTTTATTGCCGGTGGTAATCAGATACTTCAACATCAGGTCGAGATAAATCGTATCAATGTTTTTCCGGTTAGTGATAAGGATACTGGTACCAACCTGGCGGCAACAATTCGTGCTGTAATCGATACCATAAAACCCCACAAATCGTATAAAACCACTGTTCATAATATTGCTGAAGCAGCGCTAATAGGTGCCCGGGGCAATTCAGGCGTTATTTTTGCACAGTTTCTGCATGGACTGAATTGTGAAACGCAGAACAGCCATTACATTAACTTAACCGAGTTTGCTCATAGTGTGAAAAATGCGATTCCCTATATCTACAACGCAATATCCAATCCGGTAGAGGGTACCATGCTGACCGTCATCAGGGACTGGTCCGATTTTATTAACAGTAACAAGGAACAGATCTACGATTTCAGGCAGGTATTGATTGAATCGATACATGTCTTGGAAAAGTCGCTTGCCGAAACAACTTACAAGCTAAAGGAGTTGGGGCGTACGGGATTTGTTGATGCCGGTGCGAAAGGTTTTGTATTGTTTATCAAAGGGATTGTCGGTTTTATACAAAACATGAATATTCGAGATCTAAAAATTGAATCCCAGACAGGCATCACATTGATTCACACCGACGATATTAATGAAGCCGAAATACCCTATCGTTTTTGTACCGAAGCGATTATTAAAAATATGAATGTTGATAATCAACAGCTCAAACATATATTGCTTAGAAATGGGAACTCGGTAGTGGTAGCCGGTTCGGAATCAACTTGCCGCATACATGTACACTCTAATCATCCAACACAACTATTCCAAGAATTGAAGAGTGTTGGCACAATTACCTTTCAGAAGGTAGATGACATGGTTCGACAACAGGAGACTGTTTTCAAACGGAAATGGAAAATTGCGCTGGTTACCGACTCTACCTGTGATTTATCCCAGGCATTCATCGATTTTTATCAGGTTCATGTTGTGCCCCTGAATATTAATTTTGGAGATAACCATTTTTTGGATAAAGTGACGATCCAGCCCGATCAGTTTTACGATATGCTGGAGAGCCAATCCGAATTCCCCAAAACTTCTCAGATTAACGAACAGACGTTTAACAATATCTATTCGCATCTGGCATCGCACTACGATGCCATTATCGCCATTCACCTGACAGGAAAATTTAGCGGAACCTATAACAACAGCCTCAAAGCAGCAACTCGGATTGCTAATGAGTTTAATAAGCCCGTTTATGTCATCGATTCGAAAAGTTTATCCGGTTCGCTGGGCTTATTGGTACTCAAGGCGGCTCATTATATTGATGCTGGTTTTGATGTTGAAACAATTGTAAATAAGATAAAAGCCGATGTCTCTCGAACATTTATTTTTGTAAGTGTGCGTGATCTGAAATACATGATAAAAGGGGGACGTGTGTCGAAGCCCAAAGGGTTAATCGCCCGACTTCTTGGCCTCAATCCGGTAATCTCGATGGACAATCAAGGAAAATCCATCCTTTTCGGAAACACATTCAGTCAAAAATCAAGTTTGAAAAAGCTATTCAGTCATATCGGCCAAATGTGCAATCGTCAACCATTATGGAACTACATTATTCTGCATGCTCATCATCCGGAAGGTGCCAGAGCGGCCGAAGAACAAATGAAACGATTGACCGGGAAAACTGCCGTTTCAGTAGTCGATATTTCCCCTGTAATTGGGATGCATGCTGGAAATGGTGCAGTGGCCGTATCTTTATTATTCACCAATTAACCGTTATTGATGATGACATTGTTTTTACACGCATCACTTATTGTACTGACGCTTTTAATCCTACTCTGGTTATTAAGTGTATTTATTCAGAATGTAAGTATTATCGACCTGTTTTGGGGCATGGGTTTCGTGGTTATCAATACTTTCTATGTGTTTACCTCAGGCGACTTAACCATTCGAAAACTCATTCTGCTGGTCTTGGTTACCGTGTGGGGTGTGCGTTTGTCGGTTTATCTGGCGTGGCGAAATATTGGCAAGGGAGAAGATTTCAGATATCAGGAATTTCGCAGGCATTATGGTCCCGAACGTTATTGGTGGGTAAGTTTTTTTCAGACATTTTTGTTGCAGGGTCTGTTAATGATGGTGATCTCAACACCACTGCTGGGTGTCAATATCGGAGATAATAGCCACTCATTGTGTCTGTTCGACTATCTGGGAATATTCGTTTGGATAGTCGGATTTACATTTGAAGCCGGTGGCGATTATCAGCTGGCACGTTTTAAAAGTAACCCTAAAAACAAAGGAAAGGTTTTGCATACCGGCTTTTGGAGATATACCCGGCATCCCAATTATTTTGGAGATGCTGCTGTATGGTGGTCGTATGCTTTGTTTAGTATCGCTGCCGGCAACTATTGGTATGCGATGGGTTCAGTGCTAATGACATTGTTGATTATCAAAGTGTCGGGTGTGGCATTGCTCGAAAAGTCATTGACCAATACAAAGCCTGAATATCAGGAGTATATTCGTAAAACCAATGCCTTTTTCCCTTGGTTTCCCAAGAAATAATGCAAATGGAAAATATCACAAGGAACATCTGGTTATTGCTTTTTATTGTGTGGGGGTTGCCTTTGGGATATTATCGTAGTAAATTCAGGAAGATGGTATACCAAACCGACAGTTGGACCATCAATGTTAAACCGGTATTCCGGACTGAACTGAAGGGACTCTTTGGAAACCTCTTCCCTGGTAACAAACAATATATTAAGTTCCGAAATTTCTATCTCTTCTATCTTATTATTTATGCCATCTTATTTGTCGTTTATTTGAACATCGATAATCCAAAGGAGGTGAGGGTGGGCGACAGCATACCCTCTTTTGAATTGCCAGATCAACACGGCAATCGTTTTGATCTCGATTCAATTATTGGTGAAAAGAATTTGGTTATCTTTTTTTATCCGAAAGACGACAGTCCGGGATGCACCAAAGAAGCATGTACCTTTCGTGACCGCTACGATGTTTTCAGAGATGCCGATGCCATGATAATTGGCATTAGTGCCCAGTCGGTGAGCAGCCATCTGAGTTTCGCTGAAAAACATATGCTGAATTATACATTACTAAGCGATGCGGATAATCGTGTACGTAACGCTTTTGGGGCCCATGGCATTTTGTGTGGTTTAATACCCGGCCGAATTACCTATGTCGTCAATAAAAACGGAAAGATAGTATATAGGTTCAACTCGCAATTACAGGTGGTGAAGCATGTCGATGAAGCCTTGCGTATCTTAAATCAACTCAAATGAATGTTGACTATCAAATTGCATTTGTAATATTGGCTTATCTGATGGGTTCATTGCCCGTTGGTTATTGGTTGACTCGTTATGCTACGGGGAAAAACATATTGGAATGGGGAAGTGGAAATGTTGGCTCGACCAATGTGCAGAGAATAGCAGGGAAAAAAATCGCTCTCGTTACACAGCTGTTGGATATGCTCAAAGGTCTGATTCCGGTATTGCTCTTTCAGCAGTACTTCGCCAGCGCCGATTCGCCCTGTTTCATATACATTATCGCATTGGCAGCCATTGCAGGTCATGATTTCAGTCTTTTTCTGAAATTCAGGGGCGGGAAAGGAGTGAATACCACACTTGGCGCATCCGTTCTGCTTGCCCCGGTTGCCGTGTTCGTATCAGTAGCACTCTATTTTATTGTCAAGTGGCGGTTTACATATGTCTCCCTCGGTTCGCTGGTTTTGTCTGTTTCATTACCCGTAACCGAAGGTATTGTTCATGGGTTCACCCCCGTTTTTTATTACTTGTTAGCTTGCATGTTGCTGATTGTTATCCGTCATCATCAAAATATCAGACGTCTGCTTCTTCATCAGGAGCTCTCTTCCAATTGACGATGTTGTAATATATCAGTTTATTTCTCGTTCGGCCTGTCGGTTTCACCTCTGACTATTCCCCAATCGTCCATTTTCGTATCGGGACACTCTCTTTTCAGTTCAATTGCCATCAATTGATTACGGCATTAATTTTT
>JACCEE010626618.1_pt1 | contig 28853 bp, 30 predicted proteins | sample 7449931 | NCBI WGS metagenome assembly JACCEE01 (sample SAMN15323457, study PRJNA562643) | freshwater metagenome | isolation source: river surface water | place: USA:Blue River Watershed | collected 2017-08-19 | reverse complement strand
GCGCCAAGCCATGGGCCAACCATGGACAAAACGTCAGACTGCATGATCCGCAGACTTGGGAACGCATCAGTGCTCAATGCGTTTTCGCCACTAAACCGACGGTACGCATCTTCGGCTACGGCGATCGCTTCAGGACCTGCGTAGTACGCCAAGCTAAACACGCGTCCATTGCGCCAATCAACATCGTGTTTGCGCAGAGATTCGAGGTCATCAAAAACCTGCAGGGCAGGGATTCCCTTTACTGGCAGTGTTTTCATGATCAGTCCTAACTTTACATAACTATGATTATGGGCTAAACCCCACAATCAACCAGGCTGGGAAACCCCAGTAATTGAGTCTGTCACAAGGGGTTTTGCAGCGTCTAACAACCACGTCAACGCAGCTTTGAAGTCGCGTGTCGTTGGATCGATGGACGGATCCAGATCTTGTTCAACGTCATCAATTGCACATTTCAAGATGAAGATTTGATCGCGTAACGCATCAAGTTCGCTGCGTGTTACCACCAACTCGTCTTCGCTTAAAGCCAGCTCAGAGGCTCGCTGACGGGCCACCCAGTCCCATTGCTTGCAGGCTTGAGTACAGAACCTGCGTGGTCGCCCAGATCCGGTTTGCACCGGCAACGGAGTTCTGCACCAAACACATTTCGCCACAGTTGCAACCGGGCGCTCCGTGCGAGTGCTCCCTAGTTCGCCAGGTCTGCCTCCAGCGGGAACGTGTGATTTAGTCATGACGAAAAGATAAGCCAAGACTGATTTCAATGTGTGGATGGCACCCCATACTGGATCTGTGACAAAACTGCCCACGCCACCGAAGTCATCATTTGCAAGTGACAACGTTGCTGGCGCTCACCCACTGGTTCTCGATGCGATTGCGCAGGCAAATGCTGGCCACGTCCCTGCTTATGGCGCCGACCCAATTACGGTGCGCACTGAACAAGCTTTCAAGGAATTGTTTGACCACGATGTAGTTACTCAGTTTGCTTATGGCGGCACTGGTGCGAATGTGTTTGCTCTCGCCAGCATGTTGCGTCCTGCAGACGCAATTGTGTGTGCCGCTCAATCACATATCAACGTTGATGAAACCGGTGCACCTGAACGTGCTTTGGGGACCAAGCTCATCACGGTTCCAACCATTGACGCCAAGCTTCGTCCGCAAGATCTTGAATCTGCGAAATCAATGTTTGGCAATCAACATGCTCCCCAACCTGGCATTGTTGCCATCACCCAAGTGACGGAGTTGGGTGCGCTGTACTCAATTGATGAGATTCGCTCGTTGAGTGAAGCTGCTCACAGCATGGGAATGTTTGTGTACCTCGATGGCGCACGAATCGCCAACGCAACGGCTGCACTCGGCGGAACGCGTGAGACACTGCGTGCATTTACGCGTGATGCAGGTATCGATGCAATGACATTTGGTTGCACAAAAGCCGGTGGAATATTTGGTGAAGCGGTGGTGTTCTTCAATCCCGATTTTGCCAAACGTTCGGTGTATGTTCGCAAGCAGGTGACGCAACTGCATTCCAAGATGCGATTCATATCAGCGCAATACGAAGCGATGTTGCGAGATGATCTGTTTATCGCCTTGGGTGGTCAGGCCAATAAATCTGCTCGCATGTTGTTCGACAAAACCAAAGACATCGCATCGCTGCAACTCGCTTCTGCTCCTGCAGCGAACAGCATGTTTCCCATCATCGCTACAGCACCTCGCAAACAGTTGCAGGAATGGGCTCATTTCTATGACTGGGACACATCCATAGACCAAGTTCGGTGGATGACGGCCTGGGACGTAACCGAACCAGAAATTGACGCTTTTGTCGCTGGTGTGCGCGCTCTCCTGGCCTAGATGCCAGCTTTTTCGTCTAATTGACTGATTGGTTAGTTATCCCCTAGAGTCACGGCAGGGTTGTTCAACGTTGCGGGGGCATCATGGCATCACTGGAGTTCACATCAAAGCGGGTGCAGACCGATGATGAGTGGATGGACGTTGCTGAATGCCGCGGACTGACCGAAGTGTTCTTCCCACCAATCGCAGAGCGTCCTCAAGCGCGCGAACGTCGCGAAGCAATGGCACGTACGGTATGCATGCAGTGCGCAGTTCTTGAAACATGTCGAACCTATGCACGTGAGAATCATGAGTATGGTTTTTGGGGTGGAGAGTCTGAAGAAGAACGGCATGCAGCCGGTTATCGACTCATCGCGCCAATTGGCGTTCGCGCCGTTTCACATCGCTAACCACACTCCCCTTGGCCAAGTCCGTTCGGGTGCTGTGTGACCGCATTTCCGTCGCGTGAACTAGCGGAGAAGCTCGTGGCCACTGCATGGTCAGAGTACGACGCGACACGAACCATTGATCATCTGGTTGAGGTCAGTGCACACGTTTCAACTAATCGCGTATTCCGTGTGGTGTTTGATGACTCATCGCACATCGTTGCGAAGATATCTTCCTACGGCTCTTATTTTCTCTTTGCAGAGGATCACGATCGGTTGTTTACCAGTGCACAACTGTTGCGCGGTACGCGTTGGGAAGGTTTTCTTGCTGAAGTATTACCACGCAATGGACATGCCTACACGTGGTACGACGGAACGTACTGGGTTGCCTTTTACACAGACGTGGAACGAGCAACGCAACTTCCGCCAATATTGACTGACGATCAAATTGAAAACTTGGCGAGAGAGATTGCCGCATTCCATCGCGAATGCTCTCAGATCGCTGGCAGTCTGCCTCCAACCTCAAACTCGGTAAAAGGAGATGCGATCCATCTCCTCGATCAACTCTCGCACGAGTTCGCAGCTGAACATTTTGGATTACGTCATGACGATATAGAAATCGCTAAACGGTCAACACACGAGTTTCTTCTGCATCTGGAACACATTCGGTTTGATGAATGGGACAAAATTCCCGTTCTTGTTGATTGGAACCTTGGCAACTTTTCCGTCAAACATCAGGCTTCTCAGTTTCAATTGTTCAGCAGATGGGATTACGACTGGTTTCGCATTGATACTCGAATGCTGGATTTCTATTTCTTCTCTCGCGTTTCTTCTGAAACTGGAGACCGAACATCGTTTACCTATTCCCCACACACGCTGCTGGAACCACGCTTCCTAAAGTTTCTGCGTCAATATCACGAGGTGTTCCCACTAGATAAACGAGAACTGTTGTTTCTGCCATGGGCGTACCGATTCTTCATTCTTAATTACGTCATCCGCGAAGGCGCAAAGTTTTTCCGAGAAGACATCAGCGTGAAGTTCAGAAAAGATGCAACACGCATCTATTTGCCAATGCTGAGTGACTTCGATGCTTCTCCGTTACTTGCTGTACTTGACTAGCAATTAATCGGAAATCTTGCGCATTGACTTTTTGAACCACTTGCCTTTTTCGACGTACACCTTTGCGCCAAATTCGATATCTGACGAACGCGCACGACCTTCTTTGATAATGGCCGGCGCTCCAACAGCAAGTGCTCCTGGCGGCACAACTTGATCGTTCAACACGACAGCGTTTGCGGCAACGATGGCCCCTGTGCCCACCCGAACCCGATGCAACACAACCGCACCCGAGGATACCTGTGCACCATTTTCGATGATGCAGCACTCGAGGTGCACGATGTGGCCAATGACGCAATCGTCACCAACAATGGTTGGGTCTTGTGGCGTGGTGTGAATGACGGTGTTGTCCTGAATGCTGGTTCGTGCACCGATCTTGATGAACCCGTCATCGCCGCGAAGTACGGCACCTGGCCAGATCGTTGATTCGGCACCAATTTCGACCGAACCGATAATCACCGCATCGGGGTGAACGAATGCAGTTTCATGAATGTTCGGAACTTGGTCGCCAAGTGCATAAATCGCCATTCGCCTACCGTAGTGCGCACGAATATGGCGTGCGTATTGGGGAAACTCACTTTTCGCAGGTACCGTAGAGCCCCATGTCTAAGCGCATTGATATCGAATTGACCAGTAACCGTGGAGATGGAACGTGGACGTGGCGTGCAGCTGGCGCCAAGACCCCAAAGGGAACACTCAATGGTTCAATTCTTGATGCCGGTGCGAAGACTGGCGACACCATAAAAGTTGAAGCCGAGTTCGATCTTGATGGCGTAGAAATTCTTTCGTTGGTGAAGACAAAAGAAAAATCGGTTCGTGGGAACCTGTTGCAAATCATTGGATCTGAAAAAGAGTTCCAACCTGTAACTCAAAAGCTTGCCGACAAGAGCAAAGACCGTAAACCAAAGCGCGACGGCGATCGCAAGCCACGTCGCGATGGTGATAAGCGTCCACCGCGCGAAGGTGCTGAGGGCGAAAAGTCTGGCGACCGTCGTCCACGCCGTCCATCATTCACTGCCCCACCAGAACTTCCAAAGCGTCCAGCTGCAAAACGTTTGAAGCCAAAGCGTGTTCACCGTGCTGCTGTTCTTGATACTTTGCCAGTTGAGCAACGTGGAGTTGCAGAGCGTGCGCTTACCGGCGGCATCAAGGCTGTTCGCGATGCAGTTAAAGAGCAGAATGAGCAATTGAAGAAAGAAGGCAAGCCACTCGTGCCTGCCGACGGTCTCATTTCAATGGCGCAAGAGTTGCTTCCTAAATTGCGCGTTGCAGAATGGCTCGACAAAGCAGAAGCAGCAAAAGCAGAAATCGAACTTCTCGACTTGCGCGATCTTCGTCAAGTTGTTGTTGGCGCAGATGATCCAATGGTCGTTCGCGATGAGTCCACACGAGCGCTCGCAACTGAGTTGAAAGCCGCTTTGAAGACTCGTCAAGAAGTCGAACAAACCCGTTGGCTTGAAGACATCAAGTCGGCACTTGCTGCACCACGAGTGATTCGTGCATTGAAAATCTCGAGTGAGCCACCTAAGGCTGGTCAACCTTTCCCTGCAGATCTCGGTGCGCAGTTGGCCGCGGCTGCCTCATCTTCCTTGTCATCAGAAACAGCACCTGATCGTTTTTGTGCACTGCTTGAAGCAATTGCTTTCTCTCCGGTGCGTGGTCAAGTCAAACTTGCAGCCGTTCCACCAAACCCAAATGAGGCAATGTTGGCAACAGTGAAGCGTGTGGCTCCCCTTGTTCCACAGATTGCTGCGACGTTTGGAGTCACGGTTGCGCCAGGAGCAAACAGCCCTCGCCCGTTGCGCCCTACACGTCCAGTGCGACCAAAGGGCAAGCCAGCACCAGCAAAGAGCCCACAGTCTGCTGCGGCTCCAGCAACTCCAGCTGCACCGGTAGTACCAGAAGCACCTTCAACTTCCGAATAGGACACCAACCGACATAGTCTTGATCTATGTCTGATGTCGTAACTTTTGAAAAGCAAGGTCAAATCGGTTTCATTACTCTGAACCGTCCAGAAGCACGTAATGCCGTGAACGGCGCTGTTGCTCAGGCGTTTGAGTCAGCTCTCGACCAATTAGAAAATGATCCCGAAGTCTGGGTAGGAATTCTTCAAGCAAACACAGAAGGTCAAGAACGACCTGTGTTTTGCGCTGGTGCAGACCTGAAGGCACTCAACTCTGGTGAGAACAATCTGTTCACCGAGCGTGGTGGCTTTGCTGGTTTTGTTTACCGCGATCGCAAGAAGCCAATCATTGTTGCGGTTGACGGGTTGGCAACCGCTGGTGGTTGCGAAATCGTGCTTGCTGCAGACATGGTAATTGCAACTACTCGTTCAGCATTTGGTCTCGCCGAGGTAAAACGCAATCTCATTGCGGGTGCAGGTGGTTTGTTCCGTCTTCCTCGCGCCATTGGCCAGAATGTGGCAATGGAGGTCATCCTTACAGGTGATCCGCTTTCGGCGCAGCGTGCGTATGAACTTGGTCTAGTAAATCGGCTGGTAGAGCCAGGTAAAGCAGTTGAGGCGGCAATTGAGCTTGCAAACAAGATTGCTGCTTCAGCTCCTCTCGCCGTTTGGGCCTCCCGCAAAATTGTGTTGGCTTCGGCGTACGAGTCAGATGCAAAGCTCATCGAAATGACGAACGCGGAGTTCGGCGCAGTGTTGAAGTCTGAAGACACGAAGGAAGGCCTCACAGCCTTTATTGAAAAGCGACCACCTCAGTGGAAGGGTCGCTAAAGATCGCTTGACGCAATCAGCAATCGGGCCTTCATGCCCGCGCGCTCAAATAGATTCTTCGTTAACCGATCTCCTGGAAGCGCATATGCGTCAATTCTTGTGCACCCACGTGTTTTTGCATGCATTCGTAATTCGTCAATCAGCGCTGCCCCAGCACCTAACTCCCGCGCTGATTCGCTGATGTACACCCGACGCACCATGGCCACCGATTCGGATAACGCCATATCGGCGAAACCACAAATTTCTCCAGAAGACTCAACAACCAAAACCAAGTGTTCAGCATCATCAAGCGTCTTTTCGAATTCGTTTCCAATGAATGGGGCTGTTGCCAACAGTTGATCACTTCCGCGAAAGCTTTGCGACTCTCGAGCACACTGTTGTTCGAGTGCTGAAATGGCGGAAGCGTCGTTCAATTGCCCCCTGCGAACGACAAACAGTTTGGCGTTCACTGAACAGTGATTCTGGACTGCGCAGCGGCAATCACTACCGCGCGATTGCGATGAGTGCATTCATAATCATGAATACTGCGCGCTTCAACGTCGCTGACAGATTGCAGAAGTTCCACTATCTGTGTGCCGGTGAGCAAGTCATAACCATCGCAGGGTTCCGCTGTCCGTGTTACAGACAAATCGGTTGGTACTGGAGAGTGCACGACGGACACATGTTCTTCAGGACGAACACGCGGAACAGACTCTGGATAGATCGAGTCACGAACTTTTGAAACAACACCCCAGATCAAACCAGGAAGTTTCTGAACGCCTATCTTGACCGTGAATTCACCAATCACACGTGCGTTGCGCACGTCTTGTTTGATGCGATCGGTTATTTGAAAAGGGGGCATGCATCGTCCTCTACAGGACAACCAGGGGCGCTGTTGCGAACCAAGAGGAAGCACTGAGTGCACTGAGTCTCGTCAGGTCGACGAGGTTGCAGGCGCTCCATGCCATCGGTCTTGTCGTCTACAACAACATCTTCTTCGTCCTCTTCAGGTGGCGAATCATCTGCAGCTGTGAGTTTTTCGCGAAGAATGGCGTCAAGGTCGGCCTCAACGTCGTCTTCAGTGCGCAAGTCATCGTCATCATCGTCATCATCGGAAATTTTTTTGGAAACCGACTCAACGGGAATTTCATCAGGGTCGTCAACAATGTCAACGCCCTCATCAACGGCAAAACCGTCATCTTCAAGACCATCGATCTCTAACGCGTCTACATCGAGTTCATCACCGTCTAACTCGGGGGCAGAAAGTATCTCGCTATCTAGATCATCTGGACCGATGACATCATCGTCTGACATTAATTATTCCTTTCAACTGCGAACGGCGAGAGAGTACTCCATAACGGGGTCAAGTATGCGAATTTCGCTGAATTGACCTAATTCACGAGTTACGGCGATTCTCGGCCTTTCGCTCTGAATCAAGACGCTCGAGCGCTGGTGCTTCAAAAGTCATATGGGTCATGGCGTCTGCGACAGCTCTGTGGCCGGCCTTTTCGGCGATCAGACGATGCATTTCGATGACGACTCGGCGGTATGCGGGGTGTCCCTGTGGCGCTGAACGCAATTCAAGGAGGTGAATAGCCTCACGGGCATTGAACTGCATGCTGTAACGCAGCCTGTACGCCATGGAGATCGCATATGCGGCTTGCTCTGGGTAGTCCGGGCGCAGTGCCTCATACAGCGTCGCCGAACGGGTCATGGACTCTTCAAACTCTTCTGCAACACCTGCTTCGGCAACGAGTTCAGGCATCACGTACCCGTGATCTGGAGACAACCTCTGCCACTCAATGGTGAGTAGACGGTGTCGCTGTAAATCTCTGAACGCTCCGTAATCACCCAGTACATCGAAGCGATAGTCAATTCTTTCAAAGGCGCGTCCTGGCTTATGACGACGATTCTCTCGGTTTCCGACGTACGCGGAGATGAGACGAACCTTTTCGTCATGACTCAATTGGGAGACCCGATTAAGCAACTGAGATTCAGGAAGGTGTGAATGGGAATAACAAATCGCAGCAAGCAGCTTGTTCTCGCCATCAGCGTCGAAATCGATTAACTCAACTTCATTAACTGGATCTGGTTCGAGCGCTCCAAACATGTCGTCGACGAGGAAAGCAGTTTGATCTAGATTGGTCGCAAGGTAGCTGCTCCACTTCCCTCCACGTTCTGGCAGATCAACACGTCGCAAGAAACTTGGGATCACTTTGCGCAACTCGGTGAGCATCATGTCGGCATATTGGCGCGACTCTGGAAGTGGGTGTGCACGCATGCGCAACAGCATCGACTCGTACGCTTGACCCGTTCCGAAAATACCCACATTGGACAAAGCGCTAGAAGGCAATATTCCTCGAACAGCGTCAAGTCCTTTAGCCCGTGTTGCTTGGCGATAAACAAAATCTGAGTCATTTATTCCGCGCGGAATTGTCTTGCGAACATGCTCAGTAACCGACTGAACGAGTGAACTGTAACTATCAAACATTCGATCCATGTCGCCGACATATCTCGTGCCATATGGACCACTCAGAATCTCAGGGTCGCGGTAATAACGGTATCTACCGCCTAAGCGCGCGTCGTAGTTGATATACCTCGTGCTTTGCTCGAGATAACTCATCAACCTTCCCCATTCAAGGATCTTCGTCAAAATATTGGAAGCCTGTTCACAAGCAAGGTGTACGCCACCAAGTTGAGCCACAGAGTCATCGCCATATTCGACGAATACTTTCTCGTAGAGAGCCTCCGCTTTGTCGATGCCAATCGTGGCGTCAACACCAATATCGCCTGTTAAGTCGAGATCGTTAACAAACTCATCAAGAAATAAACGACGCAAACTCTTTGGGCTGCGGCTGTATCGCGCAAATAACGCACCTTTGACTACTTCCGGCAAGTTAACAAGGGCAAAAACTGGAAGGTCCAGATTCGTGAAATACCTCTTGAGTATTTCGGCCTCATCATCTTGGAAAACCTCAGGAATGTAGACCGTCACGAGGGGCAATCTTAGAAGTCCTGCTCGGATTTATCGGGTATGCCTGTCAGGCGTACACCTGGGCGCAATCGCTCTGCACCCGGCAGGAAACATTGGTCACCATGCCCACATACTGGCCGTCGATGACCAGACGCTGCGGCTTCCCTTTCCAATGGAAAAAGTCCCCCTGGCTATAGGACAGCAGTGGATGTGGAAGGTGCGATCCGGTCTCAGCCTTTTTCCACATCATTCTGCGTTGACCCATACGCATGGCTCCCGACACCTCGAATATGTCAAGTTTTCCGTCATTCAGATGCGCACGTGGAGCAACTTCATGTTTCCTCCAATATCCGCTATTCGTCACTACAGAGATTGCTCCTCGGAAGAATCTTCGGGCGATGCTCAAGGAGGCAATGCACACATCGGAGTGTTCTATGCCCACAGCATCTGTGTAGGAAACGACAATTGCATCAATAACCACCCGCAAGCATTCCGCATTGCGCGGTCGATCTAGAACGCCGAGCACACGGGGAATATCACCAGACCTCATAAATATTGATTGATCGTGAATCTGCTTCGCGGAATGATCACGAAGAAAAACACCTAGTTCTCGATCGGACTTCAAGTACAACGGACAGTCAGGTAGCGGTGCGACTACGCCCCAAGGTGATCCAGGAGAAATAGGCATGGTTACATTTTCCCTATCTGGCTTGATGCGGCAATCACACCCGTAAACAATGACTTAGCCGCTTCTGCGCTCGTTGACGTAGAAATAGATTGATCGTCGAGAGTGGTGAATTGTCGAAGAATATCAATGAGTTGCTTCATGGTGCGAACAAAATCGCCGGCGGTCACGTCGTCTTCGTCCAAAATGTCAAATAGCGAGGTTCCGTGAGACCAATCAAATGCCGTTGCCATAAATCCAGGGTCTGGAGCGCGATGTGGCAATAAGCCCGCGCGGATTTCGCTTGAGGTAATTCGCCTGCTGATACCTTCAATGTCGGCCCATCTTTTTTTCAACTCGGCATTCGGGAAATGCGGTTTTGCACTTTCATCTCGTCTGCGATCTTCGTAAACGAAAACCGATGCGAGGCTTGCGAGTTCGTGTGACGTCAACCCAGTGAAAACTCCCGATGAGAGGCATTCCGCAATCAGCAGGTCTGACTCGTGGAAGATTCTTCCAAGCATCACACCTTTAGATGTAAGTGACCAATCATCTACATACCCCCATTCTTCGAGCAGCATTGTGAGGTCATCAAATTTTTTACTCACTGACTGCGCAGAATTGGATACTCGTTTTTCAAGCTGACGAAGTTCTTTGGAAATACGATCTGCAGATTCTGCTGCATTTAACTTAAACTTCGCGTCTGGGTCACGCAAGAAAGGATGATCAGGATTGCTTCGCGCTTCTCTCTTTCCACTGCGAGATAGAACTCGATCATTAACCTTGAACTTCGCAAGTTTTTGTGAAGTCTCTTTCAGAAAACGAGAGTTTGTTGGCTGAAATGGGGTTGGCAAGTCAATATGGCCAATTGTGTAAATGATCTCGGTGACATCACGTGAGGTGACCGTCCTTACCCCTCTGTTGATCGACAGTAAGGAAAGCTTTCCTCCCGTACCACGACTTGCAGTGGAAATGACGACGAGTCGGTCACTCCCCTTTGCATCTCCAATGAGAATCACGTCGCCGGGACGAAGCCGAGCAAACTGAGCATCGATATCTAATGCAACTTTGTTCTTTTGGCTTCCCTTGCGAAAATCCTCTATGTCGCCGTACTCGCTTATTGCCTGTTCACGCAGTCGTTGTTCCTCTTTCCCACGACGGGCGATTCGGGCTTGTATCTCAACGATTTCACGACCAGATTGGAACTGCGCGAACGACAAATTCAATAAATGCCGCGCCTGAACTCGACTTGTGGTTCGAATCAAATTGGCAGCCATGTTGTACGTGGGACGAAAGGCGGAATTCAGCACAAATGAGCGGCTCGAAACTAATGCGGCGACCTGTTCAAAGGTGACAAACGGATTCCACAAGGTAAGAGCATGTCCGACAGTGTCTAATCCTCGTCTGCCTGCTCGACCAGTGAGCTGTGAGAAGTCTGATGGTTTCAGAATCTGGTGCGTTTCTCCGTTGTACTTAGTGATCTTGTCGAGAACGACAGCTCGTGCTGGCATATTGATTCCGACTGCAAGAGTTTCTGTTGCGAAAACCACCTTTACTAAGCCTTGAGCGAAACATTCCTCCACTGCTTCCTTAAAGCTCGGTACAAGACCAGCATGGTGTACGCCGATACCAGCTTCTAGCTGACGCAAGAATCGTGTGTAGTTCAGTGCCGCAAGGTCGTCATCGGTAAACGCCTCGACGTGGCTCTCCAAGATGCTGGCAATGATTTCGCGTTCTTGTTTGTTGGTGAACGAAATACCCAACTTCAAACACGAATGAGCGGCCTCGTCGCATTGATTTCTGCTGAAGATGAAATAGATCGCCGGAAGCAAGTCGTCTTCCTGCAGCTGCATTAAAACATCTGGACGATTTGGTGTGAAGAACCGACTTGGAGGGCCAGATTGCCTTCCACGAGCACCGTATGGATGTTGCTTCTTCGAGCGCGGTGCTGACGATGATTCAATCTTTGATACTTGTTCGTTGGGTTTCCCGCCAACGATTGTGTCAAAGACACGCAATTGATTCGTGGTCTTGTCTCCGACTACGTAATGGTTGGTGAGTTCTACTGGCCGCTTGCTTTCAACAATGGGTTTGGTGGGTCCGCGAACCGTGGTTAACCATTCACACAATTCATCTGCATTACTGACCGTTGCCGACAAACACACCAACTGCACCGTTGGGTCGAGGTGGATGATTACCTCTTCCCAAACAGGCCCTCGATAGGCATCTTGAAGAAAGTGAACCTCATCTAACACGACAACACCAAGGTTGTCCACATTTGACGATCGTGCATAAATCATGTTGCGCAAAACTTCGGTGGTCATTACAACAATGGGGGCTTGAGCGTTAATGCTGTTGTCCCCCGTTAGCAATCCAACTTCGTTAGAGCCATACAGCTTCACTAACTCATGAAACTTCTGGTTCGACAAAGCTTTTATTGGCGCGGTGTAAAACGCTCGCTTGGTATGTTTTCTTGCTAAACCAATCGCATATTCGGCGACCACAGTTTTTCCAGAACCAGTTGGAGCTGCAACAAGCACACTTTCGCCGGCGTCTATGCAGTCAAATGCCTGAATTTGAAAAGTATCAAGTTCGAATGTGTATGCACTCGTAAGCGATTTGCGATGAGGAGATGTCACAGCGAATTATTCGCCATCGGGTGAGCGCTTCTTCTTTCGCCGCTGAGCAATGAAACCAATGAGAACGGCAATGAGAAATAGCAGTGTCATGGGGATGGCTAGCGCCAACATGGAGATCGGGTCACCGCTAGGCGTTACAACTGCTGCAATCAAAAACGTGCCCATAAAGGAATAGCGCCATTGCTTGATCAAGGTTTGTGGAGTAACCACACCGACTAGCTGCAAAAAGACAACTAGCACAGGCACAAGGAATCCCGCGCCAAACGCAAGCACCATCATGGCAACCAGGCTGATGTATTTAGAGATTTGGTAAGTCTGTTCAACGCCTGCGCCAGACCAAGCGATGAGGAATTCAAGTGCCTTGTCGAGCGTCCAATACGCAAGCCACGCGCCAGTAAGAAAGAGAATGACAGAAGTGACAATGAATGGAATTGAGTACTTCTTTTCCTGTTTATTCAAAGCAGGAACAATGAATTTCCACAACTGCCACATGATCACGGGAAGAGCGATGATCAAACCGCCGTAACCCGCAATGCGCATGCGCGCCGATAAGCCTTCAATAGGACCCAATGTGAATAGCGTTCCGTCGCAATTGAAGTCGGGACGCGTAGAACAAATATTGCGATATGGCTGTGTAAGAAATCGAAGAAACTGATCGTAGAAAACCAGAATCACAATTGAACCGGTTGCTACCGCAAGCATCATTCGCACCAGTCGCATGCGCAGTTCGGCCAGATGGCCAAAAATGGTCATGCCGCCTGCTGGACTTGACGTCTGATTACGACGAATGCTGACCATTACTTGTCTGTCTCTGGGTCTGAATCAGGAAGACCAATGTCAAACGGAATGAACTTTGGCTCAACTTCAGCATCAGGTTCTTCGGTTGGCAAGTTTGGTGCGTCATGGTCGAATTTGGTTGCATCGCGGAGCGTGCTGTTCACCTGTTGGCTGGCTGAATCGAACATGGTCTTATAGCCCTGTGCGGTTTCCTTAAGTTCACCGATGGTGTCGCCGAAAGCACCCTTGAACTCTGATTGTGCGTCTGTGGTGATCCGTTTAAATTCACCGTAGAGCTTTCCGGCTTTCCGAATAACGCCAGGAAGTTTTTCAGGTCCCAAAATCACTAGACCCAAGATCATCAGGAAGAAGATCTCACTTCCAGAGAAATTAAACACGACATCAGTCTAAACCTTGATCCTTCTGACAGTGCGTAGCATGGCGTTGTGCAAGAGCGCATTTCGCCCCTACTCGATAGCCAAATCAGCTTTGCCCACCGTGGGGCGAGGGCCCATCTTCCAGAAAACACCATTGACGCTTTCGAACTTGCTATTCGATTAGGAGCCACCGGCCTCGAATCTGATACCTGGATAACTCGCGATGGAATTGCGGTACTGGATCACGATGGAGTGGTGAAAGGCAGAATCCGTAACAAACCAATTAGCAACTTCAACCGCAGTGAACTCCCTGAATGGATACCGTCACTTTCTGATTTGTATTCGCACTGTGGCTCAGAATTGCACCTCAGTTTGGACATCAAGGACGTCAACAGCATGAACGCGGTTGTGCAGACGATGATTGAACTTGGTAATCCGAAAAAGACTTGGTTGTGCAATCCCGAATTGGCATTTTTGGAGCAATGGGTTGGGCGTGTTGCCGGCGCCAACCTGGTGCACTCCACTCGACTGAAGGCAATGTTGAAGGGCCCAGAACGACATGCCGCAACTCTGCGTGACCTTGGAATTTCAACGGTGAACATGCCATTCCCCGATTGGAATGGTGGACTTGTTGCTCTATTTCATCGCTTCAACATTTTGTGTTTTGGTTGGAATCTGCAGTATCCAGAGGTGCTAACAACAGGGCTACGCATGGGATTGGATGGAATCTTCAGCGATTGGCCCGATAGAGCATCTGACGCAATGATGAACCTCAATGGTTGAAGTTAGAGCCAGTGGAAAGAACCGAGCGGCCAAATAATTACGAATGCTCGCCCAACTACAAGATCTTCCTCAATCGTTCCAAACATCCTGCTGTCGAATGACTGTGGGCGATTGTCTCCCATCACAAAAAGATGACCTGGCTCAACGATGGTCGAAGCCATCTCAGGGACTCGACAACGATCTTCAAGATTTGATTGTGCGAGGTCGTAATCATTGAGATACGGCTCGTTAACTTCGATGCCATTAACTGAAACCACACAATTTGAAATAGAAACTGAGTCGCCTGCTACACCGATCACACGCTTGATGAGATCGTCATGCTGCACCTCTACCCCATCGGTGGTAACACGATCAAAAACCACAACGTCTCCACGATGAATATCGTGCAAGCGATACGAAAGTTTGTTTACAAGCACTCGGTTGTTTTGGAACATCGTAGATTCCATGCTCGGACCACTGATATAGAACTGCTGCAACACAAAGCCACGGACTACGAAGGCAATGAGTAGCGCAACGCCAATAACGGTGATCCATTCCCGGACTGCGTCCATTCCGGGTTTTGAGTTGGATTCGACAACTTCTGACATGAATTACCAACCTAGCAAGTCAGACGGAAGTTACAGCGAGTCAATTAGCCTTTGCACCCTTTCGTCTACAGATTGAAATGGATCCTTGCAGACAACAGTTTTTGGAGTCTCATCGTTGAGTTTCAAGTGCACCCAATCAACCGTAAAGTCGCGTTTGGTTTGCTTTGCATGCCGTATGAAATCGCCGCGCAGTTTTGCTCGAGTTGTCTGAGGGGGATGACTCTTTGCATTATCGATGTCGCTTTGCGAGCAAACACTGTCAACTAATCCTTGCTGCTGGAGGTTATAGAAGACCCCTCTATCGCGCTTGATGTCGTGATATTGAATATCAACCATCTGCGCTTTGGCATCGTCCAGCGCAAGACTGTGGCGAGATCTGAAATTCTCGATGAGGTGGTACTTAATGACCCAATCAACTTCCCTATTGAGCTTCAGCGGATCGTCAGCGATGGTCGTAATGCAGTGCTCCCACATTTCTAAAGCACGCTGTTCCTCGTTGTTGAAGCCACGAGTTTCAGAAAACGAAATGGCCTTAAGTAGCAATTCTTGTTGAATCTCTAGAGCAGACCACTCTTTACCGTTTGCTAACTTCACCTTCTTGCGACATGAAATGTCGTGGCTGATATCTCTAATAGCGCGCGCAGGATTGTCGAGCGTTAGGTCTCTTAGGTGCAAGTCGCTGTCTTCGAGCATTCTCAGCACGCACATTGCTGATCCGATCTTCACGAACGTGGTGTACTCGCTCATGTTTGAATCGCCAACAATCACATGCAATCGTCGATAGAGATCAGAATCGGCATGTGGCTCATCTCGCGTATTGATGATTGGTCTGCTGCGCGTGGTTGCGGAACTTACACCGTCCCAAATGTGTTCAGCGCGCTGCGCAATGGAAAATATCGGCCCGCGAGCAGTTTGCAGAATGTGTCCTGCACCGCAGAAAATCTGCCGCGATATGAGGAATGGAATGAATTGAGCGTTGTAATCAACAAGGTCACTGCTTCGAAGCGTGAGATAGTTTTCATGACAGCCATAACTGTTACCAGCAAAGTCAAGGTTGTTTTTAAACAAATACACCGTGCCACGAATACCTTCTTCGCGGAGTCGATCCTCGGCGCCAAACTGCAGATCTTGCATAATCAGTTCGCCCGCTTTGTCTTGTGCTACCACTTCGTAGATTGAATCGCATTCTGCTGTGGCGTACTCCGGATGGCTACCAACATCGAGATACAGCCGAGATCCATTTTCCATGAAGACGTTTGAGCTGCGTCCCCATGCAACGACATTGCGAAATAGGTAACGCGAAATTTCGTCTGGGCTTAGGCGCCTTTGTCCGCGCAGTGTGCACGTTGCGCCGTATTCGGTTTCAATCCCGAATATACGCCGATCCATGAATGTCAGTTCAGCAGCGTTGCGAGTGAATCTTCGGTAAGTCGCTTAAAGCATCTACGACTACCGTTGCGCTGCAATAGCGTTACTTCTAGATCGCTTGCATGCAACTTGCGCTCATCAGTGGAAAGTGCTGTTCGTGCAAGATTGCAGACTTCTTTAAGCGACAGATCATTCTTGAAAGTAGCTGCAACCTTGGTTTTGATGGAGTCGGTATCGCCACCAATAACAATGAATGGTTTCTCGTCAATGACTGTTCCGTCGTACATGATGTGAAACAGTTGGTCTTCGGCTGGTGTTGATCCCAGTTCAGCAACGAGAATCTCGACTTCGAGTGGTTTCACTTCGTGAGTAAATGTTTGACCAATGATCTGCGCGTACTGATTGGCAAGGCTCCGAGCATCGACATCTTCGCGAGAAAACTGGTATCCCTTAAGGTCTGCAGACCGCACTCCGAGTACACGTAGCGAATCGAATTCGTTGTACTTTCCAACCCCTGCAAAAGCAATGCGGTCGTAAATCTCACTTGATTTGCGAAGCGTGTTCGAAGGATTCTCGGCAATGATGGCAATGCCTTCGCTGTATTGCAAAGCAACGAGCGACTTGCCTCTAGCTATGCCCTTGCGTGCAAAGTCAGCACGATCCTTCATCATCTGTTCTGGTGCTACGTAGTACGGCATGCTCATCGCTGTTGCACTCCTGTAGTGATTGCGGAGTAAATGGATGCCAAATCAGAATCAGGCACTCGACTGAAACCATCCTTCGTGATGGAAGCTACGACAGGATAAATTCCTCTCAGCACATCAGGCCCACCAGTTGCCGAATCGGCATCGGAGGCCTCCCAAAGCGCCCGGGATACCAATTCAATTGCTTCGGTAACGCTGATGTCGCGACGCCATGAAACCCGCAACACTGTAGATGCATGCATTTGGCCAGAACCCGTTGCAACGAAATCCGATTCTTCGTATCGACCACCAGTCGCGTCGTAGTCCCACAGACGACCTTGATTCAGGTGTGTGTCGTACCCGGCAAAAATTGGTACCACCATGAGCCCCTGCATTGCTGCGGGCAAGTTGTTTCGAACGAACATGGAGAGTTGATTGGCTTTACCCTCTAGCGATAATGGCTGTCCTTCGACCTTTTCGTAGTGTTCGATCTGCAGTTGGAACAACTTGACCATTTCCATCGCAGGTCCTGCTGCCCCAGCAATCGCAACACCGCTGAAATCGTCGGCTTGAACGACCTTTTCCATAGATCGATGACTAATCAGATTTCCTGATGTCGCCCTTCGGTCCCCAGCCATGACTACTCCGCCTGCACAACGCACTGCGACACAGGTGGTGGCATGCGGAATATCAATCTGGGAAACATTCGCATAATCTGCAAACGGGGAAAGCCCTACTCGCTTTAACAATTCGCCAAAATTCGAACCAGGATCTTGATCGATAGGAAAAACTGGAAACTTCATGGTGATGTCAGGCTAAGCCTATTGTCCACCCTTTTGGACATAACTTTTTACGAACTCTTCTGCATTCTCTTCTAAGACTTCGTCTATTTGGTCAAGAATCGAATCAAGATCAGACTTAATCGGGTCGTGATCCTTGGGTTGCAATTCAGCCTCGGACTCAGTCGTACCCTGACGGTCCTGTTCGTGCTGCTTGAAAACTCGTTCGCCCATGTTCACAGAGTACTACTCGGTAAATCTTGTTGACCAAGCAGAGCCAGCAATTCATCAACAGAAGTACTTGACTCGATGATTGATTCGGTAAGTTCGCGTGTGCCCTTTAGAGGTTCGTTCATGTACACCTTTTGGAGAGGACGATTCGCGACATCAAACACAATGCTGTCCCAGTTGGCATTGACAATGTGGTCGAACCATTTATCGACCACCCGACCGCGAAAGAAGGCTCTCGTTGTGTCGGGTGGCTGCTGTGCAGCGTCAGCAATGTTTTCGGGATCAAACAGGTTAAGTAGATTCAATTTCGTTGCTAGGCACGTCTTTGGGTCAAGTGAGTGATACATCAAATCAATGGCCTTCAGACGCGAGTCGGAGTCAGATAAGGAATGGCGATTCTTGGTTCCATTGACAAGTTGTAATTTTGCAATCCAGTCAATTTTCTTTGAGAGTGAATCTGGCTGAACAGACAAATCGTGCAATGTCTGTTCCCAGTTGACCAGAACATCGTTTGCTTCTTCATGAGTTAAACCGCAGTAGGAACTCGAAGCAACGTAAGCCTTCACAGCCGCACAGAGTTCGTTCTGGATTGCTAGGGCCGTCATACGGGAGCCATCTGCCATCAGCACTTGTTCGCTCAAGGTCACGTCACGGCTGATTTGTTTGATCGCATGAACAGGATGCGCAATGAGTAAGTGCTGAGGAAATGCGCCATCTTCGATCATTGAAAGCACAAGTGCAGTTGACCCAAGTTTCAGATATGTGGCGAATTGGCTCATATTTGCGTCACCAACGATCACGTGTAAACGCCGATACTTCTGAGGGTCGCAATGCGGTTCATCCCGTGTATTGACGATTGGGCGCTTCATGGTGGTTTCTAAACCAATCAACTCTTCAAAGAAATCAGCGCGCTGACTGATCTGGAAGCCAGACTGATCGACGACTCCCGTTGGGGTTTCGTGCCCGACCTTTCCTGAGCCACAAAAAATTTGTCGAGTGACGAAATGTGTGGTGATGAATGCTGCAAGTTTCGCAAACGGCAGTTGTCGATCAATCAAGTAGTTCTCGTGACAGCCGTAACTATTGCCTTTGCCATCAGAGTTGTTTTTATACAGGTCAATTCGAACTCCCTGTGGAAGTCTTTCATTTGCCTTGTTCATGCTCTCGCGAAGAATGAATTCGCCGGCAACATCAAAAAGCACGGCATCGCGAATCGTCGCACACTCCGGGCTGGAATACTCAGGGTGAGCGTGATCAACGTAGTAACGCGCCCCATTCGATAACACCGTGTTGATCATCTTTGAATCAATGACGGGATCGAGATAATCGTCAAGATTCACTCCTCGTGCATCCCGAGATGGGCTTTCATGACTCGCATCAAATGATGCAAATGCCCACGACGAGTCTTTATATGCGCTCACGATAAGCGAGGACGCTGTAATCGGGTCTACTTCTGCGCCACTCAGCAGAATTCCATATTCAGTTTCAATTCCGCAGACCTTCGGAGTTGCCACTTATAGGTACTGTCCCGTTGCAGCGCGTTCTATTTCCTTGCCTCCGATGAGTTCGTCTCCGCCGTCTGCATGTGTCGTGATTGTTCGGATGTACACAATGCGTTCACCTTTGCGGCCAGAAATCTTTGCCCAATCGTCTGGATTGGTGGTATTTGGCAAATCTTCATGCTCTAAGAACTCATCGACAACTGAACTGATCAGATCGTCAGTGATAATGCCACCATCGCCACCGTCTATGCGGCGCTTGATTGCCTTCTTCTTAGCTCGGCGAACGATGTTCTCCAGCATCGCACCTGAAAGAAAATCTTTGTAGAACAATTCCTCTTTCTCACCATTTTGATAGGTGATTTCAAGAAAACGATTCTCTGCTGTTTCTGCAAAAATTCGGTCAATCGCAAGATCAACAATGTCTGAAATTTGACAACCTTCTCCAAATGGCAGATCATCGGATAGATAACGCAGAAGAATTTGCTGGGCAGCATTTCGATTTGGTCGATCTACACGAATCTTCACGTCTAATCGACCCGGTCGAAGGATGGCGGGGTCGATCAAATCTTCGCGATTGGTTGCGCCAATGATGATGACATTTTGCAATTTGTCAGCGCCATCAATCTCCGCAAGTAATTGTGGAACGATCGTCGACTCCATGTCCGATGAAACACCCGTTCCACGTGTTCGAAACATTGAATCCATTTCATCGAAGAAGATGATGACTGGCCAACCCTCTTCACTCTTTTCACGTGCTCTTTGAAACACCAATCGAATTTGACGTTCTGTTTCGCCAACATATTTATTGAGAAGTTCAGGGCCCTTGATATTGATGAAATACGAACGACCTTTATCGTCTCCAGTTTTTGCAGCAACACGTTGAGCAAGACTGTTCGCAACGGCTTTCGCTATCAGAGTCTTCCCACAACCAGGAGGGCCGTACAACAGAATTCCCTTTGGTGCCGGTAGTTGATACTCCGCGAATAGATCAGCATGCAGGAATGGAAGTTCTACAGCATCGCGAATTTTTTCGATCTGATCATCTAGGCCCCCGATATCGGCAAAGGTGACATTTGGAACATGTTCAAGCAAGAGATGTTCAACTTCTGGTTGCAACAGGCGTTCAAGCAGCAGATTTGACCGCGAGTCAAGACGAAGCAAGTCGCCAGAGCGTAAATTTGCTCCACGCAGTGAATCTGAAAGTTCGCACACGCGCTCGTCATCTCCGCGGAATGACACGATTGCGCGAATTCCATCTTCAAGAACTTTGGTTAGCGTCACAACGTCACCAGCGTGTTCTGGATGGCGCGCCTCAACAATGCTCATTGAGTCATTGAGCAACACCTCGGATCCGAGCTCAATCGTGTCGCAATCAATGTTTCCACCAACAGAAACTCGAAGTTTGCGACCGTTCACCAAAACGTCAAAATGGTCATCTGGATTTCGGCCGACCACGATCCCGTAGGGGCTGGGTGGCCGAGTGAGCTTCTCAACTCGCTCACCGAGTTGCACGACTTCCTCTCGAAGTTCACGAAGCGCGTATTCCAATCGATGGTTCTTCTCCACCTCGGCTTTGAGTTTTTGGGCAAGCGCATCCCCGCCCAGTGCGGACTCGTTTGGTTGGTTATCTGCCAAGATTTACCCCATTCCGATCAGTGCACTTGTAAACCTAGCCATTCTGACCCTCAGATCTCTTAGGGATGTTCAAATTCACAAGGCAAAAGTTCGCTCGCCACGATCGGGAGAATGTAGTCTGTGCTCTGAATTAGTCATCAAAAAATTGCTGAAGGAGTACATGACATGAAGGTCTGGATTGATCAAGATCTCTGCACCGGAGACGGACTGTGCGAGGAAATTGCACCAGATGTGTTCACGTTGCTCGATGACGGTCTCGCTTACGTTCGCGAAAAGGACAAGATCTTCGCAACTGCCAAGGGCAACCCTCAGGGCGCTGAAGGTATGGCAAACTTTGAAGACAAGTTGATGGACGCTGTTATTGAATCCGCCGAGGAATGCCCCGGCGAATGCATCTTCATCGAGCCTTAATCGCTCGCTTGCTCCATTGACACGGCGTTATCGCCGATATAACGCGCAACAGTAAGAAATGCGGTATGTGCGACCATTCTGTGGTCTGGTCTGACGGCCATTCCCTCGATGTGCCATGTGCGATGTAGCACTTCCATCGTGCGTGCTTCGATCCAGTAATTTCCGAAGCACTGCCTTACCTGCACAGCCTGGGTGATGCTTGGCGTGTAGGCAACGAGTAATCCACCCTTTCGCAACACCTTTTCGGCATGTGGAACAACGTTCCAAGGTTCAGGTAGGTCTAGAACCACCCGATCGAAGTCTTGACCATCGATGCCTTCGTATGCATCTCGAATCTGCACGTCGTAACGATCAAGGGCAGCTTCGCCCAAGAACGAACGAACATTTGACTTCGCGCGATTAGCAAAATCTTCTCTCAATTCGTAACCCGTGATGTGCGCTCCGTAACGCAACATGGTCATTGAAAGTGCGCCGCTACCTACACCCGTTTCAAAAACACGCATTCCTGGTCCGATGTCGGCAATCATGCAAATTGGGGCGAGATCCTTGGGATAGATGACTTGCGCGCCACGTGGCATTTCAAGAACGAAGTCTTCCAATGTTGGTCGCAAGATTGAATAGCTGGACCCCTTTGAATTTGCGATCAGCGCACCTTCCTCAAGACCAACAATCTGTGCGTGTGTAATGACGCCAGAGTGACTATGAAACTCTCCCTTCTCGGAGAGAGTTGCGAGGTATCGACGTTTCTTGCTGTCAATAATCAGAACACGTTCGCCAAACTGAAATGTGCGGATACTCATAGTGGCGATTCCTTCTTGCGGATGATGACTTCTTCATCCTTGCGGATGCGAATGGTGGTGACCTCTTCCTTCCGGTCGCGTTCGCGTAACCACTTAAACGCACGCCAAAGAACCGGAATCCACCACAACGAATCACGAAGCGAAGTGGTCGCTTGAGTGCTTTGATTTTTACTGTCGGATTTCGAGAACACTGCGACGCTTTCTACCGCTTCTCCGTCCAAGTGCGTAAGCGATAATCACAACCACCCCACCAGCAATTGCTGCATATGTAGCAATGGAAGTTTTGTTGCGATCGGTCACACCTTGAATGTCATCTTGAAGCGATTTGAACTTTTGTTCAAGGTCGTCGCGTGTGATCTTTGGCTGCTGTTCCGTCATGCTTAGCCCTCACCACTAGTGAGGAATGGTTTGCGAATTCGAGACTGCGAAAAAGCAATCAGTGCAATGGTCAATCCAAGAACGATGAAATATGGAACCCAACTAAATGCAGTTGATCCTTCGAAAACTGTTGACTGCAAGAGTCGGAGCACGCCGACCAACGTGAACAAAAGCCCGATCAGTATGGAAATACCACCGACTGCACCCCACGCCAACCAGCGTCCAGTGCCACGAAGCTCGCCGATGGTCTCTTGTTTCGCGTACGCGCGAACAAGCTCAACCAACTCGGTGAGTGTCGATCCAGATGTGAACGAAAGCACCCATTCATTCAACCAGCACGAGGCCTATTTTGGCGCTAACTCGCTCGCAGACGGGCTTCCTGAAAACCCGCCTAGGGCATCGGAAAGGGCATTCCAAATAGGTCTATACGTGGTCTGATTTGAGGCATTCGCGCCATTGATGATGAGCGAGAACGATGAAGCCTGATCGGCTGCATAAGGCACAAAACCGGACAATGATTTCGCACCAGTCAGGGTTCCTGTCTTGCCGCGAAGCTTCCCAGCACCAAGAGAATCTCCGAGCACATCGCGAAGTGTTCCCGTTTGTCCGGCGATTGCCAAACCAAGTCCGGCTGGGCCAAACCCTCCGTCCCTGGCAAGCAGTGCACTGAGAGCACTGCACGTAAGTCGATTGCCACGATCAAGACCTGATCCATCTACGAATGCGAGCGCATCTAATGGAATGCCCCATTCCACCAACTTGGCTTTCATCACTTCCAAACCCGCCTCGCGAGATCCGACGCCAGTTGTTGCAAAACCAAGTTCCTTAACGAGCAACTCCGCTGTGTTGTTGTCGCTATTGGTCAACATTTCGGCAACGATGTCTCTTAGCGGCATCGAGTCAATCTTGGCAATCACAGAAAGATCTTTCGGAGCGGATCCCACCTTTGGTGCTCCTGATACGGAGATTCCATTGTTCTGCAACGTATTCGTTAACTCGGTTGCTGCGCCGAGTGCAGGATTATCGGGCTTAATTGGATTACCGGTAATGACACCATCGTTAACCATCAGTGCTCCAAGTGGTCCGACCTCTGTGCCTTTGATGCCAAGCCCTAACGATGGCGAGAATCGTTCAGCGTCGTAACGAGACTCGTCTCCAACGATCGCACCCCTCAGTTGTGTGATGCCTTGCGAGCGAAGCGCATCAAATAGGTTTTCCAAACGTGTGAAATTAAACGTCGGGTAGGGCTCGGTTGATGGATAGTTTCCGGTGACAAGAAGCGGGTCTCCCCCACCGATTAAGTACGCATCGCCTTCAATTGCATCTCCGTTGACTTTGCCAACCAAAGAGGTGCTGAAAACGAACTCAGGAGTAAGCACGTCGAGAGCAACCATTGCTACAACGAGTTTCATGTTGCTCGCAGGCAGCAAGGGCGCATCTGCGTTGATACTGGTGAGGCGCTTGCCTTCAATATCAACGATGAGACAAGAGTCAGTTGGAAGACGTTTCCCCAAAGCAGTCAATTGTGAACGCAACGATCTGAATCGAACATCTTGAGAGAGTGTTTGCGGATTGCGGCGTGCATTAATGATCGGTGCAGAAATAGATTTCAATTCCGTATTGCTTGCGATTGGGGTCACTGATTGTGCAATGCCATCAACCAGCTTCCATGAAACACCAAGAGATACCGCACCTACCAAGGTGACAGATGCCAGCAGAGAGCTGACGACACGAGCAGATCCAACTTTTACTTTCTTGCGTGCACGTTGGATGCTGTTCGAATCGTCATGTTGGTTCATTGTGCGATTCCTCGATACTTTGCGTACTCGTAAAGATGAGCAAGACTCGTAGCAGCACGTGCTCCCGTTGGATAGCAATAAGCACCAGATTCGCGCACAGCCGCAGGACCGGCATTCTCGGGATCGGCCACAGCAAGTTCAGTGGCGATGAGAATCGGTTTGCCGTATTTACGTGAAACCTCTCGAGCGGTAAGCGCGTAACGCTCATCTTGTTTCTCGTGATATGAAACAATACGTTCCAGACCATGATCTGGGAAGAAGCCGCCAGATCGCATCATCTTTGCTTGGTTGCTCTGAATACCGATGCCCAGGAAAATGAGAGAATCTATGGAATCGTGTGCTGCAACTATTTCCATGATTTCGGTGACGGTGTCTCGTGTTTCTCCGCCAGCACAATCGATTGGATTATTGCGACTCCAGCGAGGTGGCAGAAGATCGGAAAGCTTCGCCATCAGGTCGTCGGACAAATCAACAAGATCGAGTACGCCATCTCGTGCGATTGCATCAGCAGTTACTACTCCCCAACCACCCACGGTCGTGAGAACGGCAACGCGTTTACCTCGAGGAAGAGGCTGTGTTGCAAATGTTGCAGCTGTGTCAAAGGCTTCTTCTACTGAAGAAACTTTGATCGCGCCTGAAGATCGTGTTGCACCAAGAAACACACGATCATTGCTAGCCATGGCGCCAGTGTGGCTTTGCGCAGCCTTGGAACCTGCAGCTGTTGCGCCGCCTTTTAATACAACAAGAGGCTTCACAGCCGTGATGTTTCTCATTGCATTCAGCAGAGACTCACCATCGCCGACGTTTTCGATGTAGGTAAGGGCAACTTTGGTCTCTACATCAGTCGCGAAGTAATCCAAGAAGTTTTCGACGCTGATCTGCGTCGCATTGCCTGCCGAAATAGCACGCGAAATTCCAACACCCGATTGTCGTGAGTAGTTCAAAAAGCTAGAGACAAAATTGCCGCTTTGCGAAGCTACTGATATGCCCCCCTTAGGTGGGTAAGGCGCAACGATCTGCAGACAAAGAGATGCGGGTGTGCTGACAACGCCCTGACCGTTTGGACCGGCAATCAGCATCCCAAGTGAATTTGCAAGTGAGAAAAGCGATGCTTCTGCAACTTCACCAGATTCCCCAGATTCGCGATATCCGGCACTGGCAATAAATGCGCTTGATATTCCTAATTGTGCACATTGTTTCAACAACGCTTCGTTTGAACTTGCTGGTGTGCAAAAGAAAGCAAGATCAATTTCGCCAACTGGTAACTCAGACAGATCGGAAACCGTTTGGATTCCAAGAATGTTTTCCCGTTGCAGGTTTGTTGCATACACGTCACCTGCATAGTGATTAGCCAATGCATTGTGCAATGACACGAATCCGAATTTCCCAGGATGGCTAGAAGCCCCAATAACCACGATCGCTCGCGGATTGAACAGAGCATCAAAATGCTTGGCAGTTGGCACGAAATCATGTGCAGATGGATGTGAAGATTTATCTTCAGCATGGCCAACTCCAACCAGTGCGTCAACTGCAACCAGGGAGCCATCGCTTCGCGCAATAAGCGGATTGATGTCAAGCGAATCAATTTCAGGATGATCAGCGCATACCTGACTCATGCTGGCAAGAATGGATCCCAACTGCTGACGATTTATTGGCTGAGTACCTCGAAATGGACCGAGTATCGATTGATGATCAAGATCATCAATCATCAGCATTGCTTGCTCATCACTAAGCGGCAGCGGACGAAGCACAACATCATCAATCGCCTCAGCGAAAACACCACCAATGCCCAAGGCGACCATGTACCCAAACTGGGGGTCTTTGATCACACCAACGATTAACTCTCTATCGCCCTTCACCATTTCGGCGACAAGGAAGGAAACTTCGCCGTCTGCATCGGTGACACGGCTCAGTAAATCAGTGCAGGCTCGTGTAGCCCCGTCTGGATCTGCGATGTTCAGACGAACCAAACCTCGTTCTGTTTTGTGGGCGATGTTGTCGCCGGAAAGCTTGATCACCACCGGATAGCCAATTGCTCCAGCCGCCTCCACTGCCTGCTCAATGGTTGAACAAACACGTTCTTGAGCGAAGGGAACTCCAAAAGGCAAGAGCAACTGTTTGGACGCGGCTTCAGAGAGCATTGTCAGAAGTGCCACAGAATTAAACAATAGTTGACTGGTGAGCAGGCACTACCCTTGTCGCGTGCACATCGTGTCGACAGTGTTCATCGATTCTTTTGAAATGAGACAGGCCCCCGGACCTTCCTCGCGGATCGACATCACCGGAATCTATTTTTCGCTTGCCGCTCCAACGCTTCCGCCCGTCACCATTGATCCGCACCTCATGGCTTTGATCTTTTGTCCAGTCGGCCATGCTGGTAATGGCGTGTTCGAGGTGGTGTTTCGCAAAGGTATGGACGAGGAGTCTGAACAACTAGCCCGCAACGTCAGCCCGTTTTCCGTCGAACCGGGCAAGTTCACCTACCGATTAGTTCGAGGTGAGATTGAATTGCATGAATTGGGCCAGATTTTTGCCCATTGCCGAGTAGATCGAGGCCCTTGGTCAATAGTTCCACTCACATTGCTTCCGCCGGTTGCATAATTGGAACTACAGTCTCGCCGTGACTTCTTCTGCATCGTTAACTTCTGAAATAGACGGCAAAGCAATTGCTCTCATCCGTGGTTTGGCAATGGATGCACCGCTGTATGCAAAAAGCGGTCACCAAGGCACTGCAATGGCTCTGGCTCCTCTCGCCCACGTTTTATACAGCAGAGTTTTGCGCCATGCACCGCAGAATTCGGGCTGGAAAAACCGCGACCGATTCATCTTGTCAAATGGACACGCATCCATATTGCAATACGCCATGTTGTACCTCAATGGATATGGTCTTGAAATTGATGACATTAAGGCTTTCCGTCAATGGGAATCGCAAACGCCTGGTCACCCTGAGGTTGGTCATACAAATGGTGTTGAAGTAACTACAGGTCCTTTGGGTCAAGGTTTTGCGAATGCTGTTGGCATGGCAATAGCTGAACGAAATCTTCGCGAACGCTTCGGTTCCGATGTGATGGACCACCACACATATGTACTTGCTGGTGATGGTTGCTTCATGGAGGGTGTCAGTCACGAGGCCGCATCATTGGCTGGACATCTTGGCTTAGATCGGTTGATCTGCATTTTTGATGACAATGGAATCACGATCGACGGAAGCACCACCCTTACCTGCTCAGACGATGTTGCGAAACGTTTCTCCAGTTATGGCTGGAATGTCATCCATGCTGGTGAAATCGGCGAAGATCTCGACGCGCTTGAAAAGATGCTCAACGATGCTCGCAGTCACGTTGGTCAACCAACTTTGTGCATTTTGAAAACGCACATTGGCTACCCATCGCCCGATTTCACCGATGTGCATGAAGCCCATGGCAATCCCTTCAACGCAGAACATGTATCAAAGACAAAGGCTGTTATGGGAATTCCAGATGAACCATTTTGGGCTCCTGCAGAAGTTGTTTCTCAGTACCGCGCACATGCGTCGAACAGAGGTTCAGAATTTCTCAGTGCGTACGACACAGCTTTGGCCCATGCCGAAGGAAAACACGGTTTTGAACAGTGTTGGGCAGACCCCAGTGGCGAGGCAATTTCCAATTCAATGCCAACGTTTGCTCCGGATTCGACTCTGGCTACACGACAGGCGATTCAACAGTGCATCGAAGCAAGTGCTTCCGTGCTTCCAGGATTGCTGATTGGTTCGGCAGATCTCACCGGAAACACAGGCGTGAAGGTGAAGTCGGTTGGCGCACAGTCAAAGCAACTTCCAACAGGTCAACAGGTGTATTTCGGCATTCGCGAGCATGCAATGGGTGCGGCAATGGTTGGTATGGCTCTCCATGGTGGAGCTGTCCCAGTCGGCGGGACATTCTTCGTTTTTGCCGACTACATGCGTCCCGCAATTCGACTTGCAGCATTAAGTAAAGCTCGCGTCATCTTCGTGTTCACGCATGACTCAGTCGGCGTTGGCGAAGACGGGCCAACCCATCAACCAATTGAGCATCTTGCAAGCTTGCGAGTAATTCCTGGTCTACAAGTGATTCGTCCAGCCGACTCAAATGAGACCAAGGTTGCATGGGAGTGTGCGCTCACCTATGACGGTCCAACCGCGCTCGTGCTCAGTCGTCAGTCACTGCCAATGACCACAGATGGCGATGCCGTACGTTTTGGTGCTGAAACCATCAGCGAAACTTCGAATCCAGACCTTATTTTGGTTGGAACAGGTAGTGAGGTTTCGGTATGTGTTGCTGCTGCGAAGTTGTTGTCTGAGTCAGGCACAAAAGTCAACGTTGTTTCCATGCCAAGTATGGATCGTTTCGAACAGCAGCCTGCGCAGTATCAAATAACAGTCTTCCCTCCGAACGTTCCTGTCGTATCGGTTG
>JACCEE012385763.1_pt1 | contig 28868 bp, 23 predicted proteins | sample 7449931 | NCBI WGS metagenome assembly JACCEE01 (sample SAMN15323457, study PRJNA562643) | freshwater metagenome | isolation source: river surface water | place: USA:Blue River Watershed | collected 2017-08-19 | reverse complement strand
TCTTTATATAAGATGGAGAGGAATTGCACTTGAACATGAGAAACAAAAAAATGAAAGGCTCCGATTGCAATTCGAGGCATTAAAAACACAGGTAAATCCTCATTTCTTGTTCAATAGTTTGAACACCTTAGTGCAACTTATCGAAACAGACAAAGACAAAGCCATCGATTTTATCAATCGTCTTTCGGAAAGCTACCGCTACATCATCGACAAAAACTCAGAAGACCTCGTTCCGCTTGTCGACGAAATGGCATTTGTAGAATCGTACCTACGTTTGCAAGCTATTCGTTACGGTTCTTTAGTTGAAATTCGTAACCTGATTCAGTCAACCGAAGGGTTTATGGTGATTCCTGTTTCCATTCAGATGTTGGTTGAAAATGTTTTTAAACATAACATCATTTCACGCGAATCGAACATTCAAATTGAAATGTGGATTGATGCCAATTACTTTCACATCAAAAATAATCTGAATCCCAAACCAAACATTGATGAACGTACCCCAACCGGACTGGCAAACATTCGCGTCCGTTACGAATATCTGACTGGTAAAACATGTATTTTCGAAGTTCGTGGCCGTGAGTTTGTTGTTGCAATTCCGTTGATTAAGTGTAATTAAAATAAAAAATGGCTTAACCCAATCATCCTATGAAATCTATAATAATAGAAGATGAACCTTTGGTTTGAGATTACCTCAAATCGCTCATAGCGAAACTACCTGAGTCAATTGAAATAATTGCGGAGCTCGATACCGTTTCAGCTGCGGTGCGATGGTTTAAGGAAAATTCGGCTCCCGATTTTGCTTTTATGGACATCAGGTTGGCCGATGGTTTGAGTTTTGATATTTTCGAACAATGCAATGTATCTTGTCCAGTGATATTTACTACTGCCTATGATGAATATGCTATTCGTGCATTTAAAGTACATAGTATTGATTATTTGCTAAAACCTGTTAATATTGACGCATTAAAAAACGCAATATCAAAGTTTAAAAATCTACATCAATCGAATATTGGATTTTTTAATAATGAACTTGTACCTACACTAAAATCAGACATTAAAACTGGATTCAAATCTCGTTTTGTCGTAAAAGTTGGCGAACATCTTCGATTGATTGCTGTTGAGCAGATTGCGTATTTTCTCAGTCAAGGAAAAGCGACATGGATATGTACTTTCGATGGTAGGAAATATCCTCTGGAACAGTCAATAGATGCAATCTCTGATGCTGTTAATCCAAATCTTTTTTTTCGAATTAACCGTCAAAATTTGGTGGCAATTTCTGCTATTGAAGATGTAATCGTATTTTCGGGGAGTCGATTACAAGTGAAAATTCCTCATTGTGTTGATGATCATGCAATTGTAAGTCGCGAACGTGTTGCCGATTTTAAAAAATGGATGGAAGGATGATTCTTTAAAACATAAAAAAAGGAATCTGTTTTCGATTAAAAACAGACTCCTTAATTGTTTCTATAAATGTGAATGATTTTCTATAATTTATAGATAAATCCAATAGTTAAGAATCCTGAGGTACAGATGTTATCAGCATCAACTCCAAAATTGAATGAGTTGTTCGTTGTTTTGTTTTCATTATCGCTGCCAGCAGGTGTTTCTGATTTTGTAGTCTTCGAAACATAACTCAATTTTAATACATTAATAGCTGCTTCGAGTTCGAATTTATCGCTAAGCGTGTATGAAATACATGGAGCGATATTGAAATATTTGGTGAATATTTTATCTCCATCGGTTGTTGAACCTGCTATTGTGTTTTTTTCATTTGCTGAATTCAAACCAAGTGTCGCTTCTGCAAATATTCCAAAGTTATTTTTTTTGAATGCATAATAACGAAGAAACGGAGCAAATCCAATTGTGGTTGTTTTGTTGTAATTGTCATCATCAGCTTTAACTTTTTCAGATCCAATCACAAAGCCTAAACCAGCTGAAAATTTGTCGTTTATTTCATAACCGATTTTAGGAGAAAGTTCTAAAGATCTTGTTTTTGTTAAATCGGTTTCTTTTGATGCACCTATTTTTGGGGTGTATTCATTTTTTCCTCCGGTTGTATTATAACCAACACTACCGCCAATAAAAAGTTGTGCTTTACTAATTGAAACAATACCTAAGAATGCTGCAATTAATGTTAAAAATTTGATTTTCATTTCGTTTTGATTTTTAAGTTAATATTCCTAAATAAAAAAACCGGAGATATATACTCTCCGGTTTTAATTCTTGATTTATACTATTTTGTATAATTCATTTCTGATAGAAGCTTGTATTGATTATAGCGCCATTTAGCATCTTCAACAGCAAGAGTGAAGAGATTTTTAGCTCTTTCAGGATTTTGTTGTTCAAGAGCAGCAAAGCGGACTTCGCCTTTTATATAATCAAGGAACAATTCGTAGTTTGGTTCTTTCGAGTCAAATTGGAATGGATTTTTTCCTTCTTTTTCGAGAAGCGGATTGTAACGGAATAAGTGCCAGTAACCAGCTTCAACAGCACGTTTTTCTTCTGTTTGAGATACAGTTAACCCTTTTCCTTTGATTCCGTGTGCAATACATGGTGCATATGCAATTACTAATGATGGACCAGGGAATGCTTCAGCTTCTTGAAGTGCTTTCAAATATTGCGCTTGACTAGCACCCATTGATACTTGTGCAACATAAACATATCCATAAGTCATTGCTATACGTCCCAAATCTTTTTTACGGATTTGTTTTCCTGCAGCAGCAAATTTAGCGATAGCGGCAGTTGTCGATGATTTTGATGCTTGACCTCCGGTATTTGAGTAAACCTCAGTATCAAGTACTAATACATTAACATTTTCACCTGAAGCTAATACATGGTCAAGTCCACCAAATCCGATGTCGTATGCCCATCCATCACCACCAAAAATCCAAGTAGATTTTTTTACAAAGTGATTTTTTAATTCAAGTAATTGTTTTGCAAGTTCGCTTCCGTCTTTTTGTAAGGCAGCAGTTAAACGATCAGAAATTTCAATTGAAGCATCGCCGTTATCATAGTTATCTAACCATTCTTGGAAAATAGCTTTAAGTTCTGCAGAAACTTTGTCAATGTTATTGGTGATAATAATTTGAACACGTTCGCGAAGTTTAGCCATACCCATATGTAAACCTAAACCAAATTCAGCATTATCTTCAAATAATGAGTTACCCCAAGATGGTCCTTTACCATTATCATTCTTAGTATAAGGAGTAGCAGGGAATGAACCTCCGTAAATTGATGAACATCCGGTTGCGTTTGCAATTGATAAACGTTCTCCAAATAATTGAGTGATTAATTTTACATATGGAGTTTCTCCACATCCTGCACAAGCACCCGAGAACTCGAATAATGGTTTTGAAAACTGAGTGTTTTTAACACTATTTTTCTTAACCAAATGATCTTTGTATGTTACTTTTTGTGAAAGATAATCCCAGTTTTGAGTTTCGCTCATTTGAGATTCTAAATCTCTCATAACTAATGCTTTGCCTTTGTTTGCAGGACAAACATTTGCACAACTTCCGCAACCGGTACAATCAAGTACACTTACTTGTATACGATATTGTAAACCGTCGAAACCGGCACCAAGTGGTTTTAATGTTTTCATTCCTGCAGGAGCTGCTGCCATTTCTTTTTCATCAATTAAGAATGGGCGAATTACTGCATGAGGACAAACGTATGCACATTGATTACATTGAATACAAAGGTCTGATTGCCATTCAGGTACGTGAACTGCAATACCTCGTTTTTCGAATTGTGATGTTCCGTTTGGCATTGTTCCATCAACCCAATCAACGAATGTACTTACTGGTAAATTATCACCTTCTAATTGGTTTATTGGAGTAGCAATTGTGTCAACAAATTTTTGTAAATCAGCAGATACATTTCTGTTTATGCCTTTGTACGCAACACTTGCTAATTTACCATCAAGCGATGCCCATTCAGCTGGTATCGATACTTGTTCTAAATCGTCAGCTCCACGATCGATGGCTGCGATATTCATCTTAATGATTTCTTCTCCCTTTTTGCTATATGATTTGTGTACAGCTTCTTTCATGTATTTAACTGCATCTGCATATGGAATTACATTTGCAAGTTTGAAGAAAGCAGCTTGCATAATGGTATTGGTACGGTTACCTAATCCAATTTCTGTAGCAATTTTGGTAGCATCGATGATATAGAATTTTACTTCATTTTCTGCCATTTGGCGTTTCATGAAGTTTGGTATATGCTTTAATATTTCTTCTTTTGTCCAGAAACTGTTTAATAGGAAGATACCTCCTTTTTTAATACCTTTTAGCATGTCATATTTTGTAATATATGAAGGCTCGCTACAAGATACGAAGTCGGGACTGGTAACTAAATACGTAGAGGTAATTGGTTTTTTGCCAAAACGTAAGTGAGAAGTGGTAATACCACCTGATTTTTTTGAATCGTATGCAAAGTATCCTTGTGCAAAATCAGATGTATGATCTCCAATGATTTTAATAGAGTTTTTATTTGCACCAACAGTACCATCAGAACCTAAACCAAAGAATTTACATTCGATTGTGCCTTCGGGTACTGTAGTTGCTTGAGGTCCTTCAGGTAAAGAAAGGAATGTAACATCGTCAACAATTCCGCAAGTGAATCCGTTTTTCGGTTCAGGACGTTTTAGATTGTCGTAAACTGCGATGATTGTTTTTGGTGATGTGTCTTTTGATGCTAAACCATAACGTCCGCCAACAATTGTTATTGATGGATCGTTGATCACGCTTCTTACATCAAGATATAAAGGTTCAGCTGTAGCTCCTGGTTCTTTTGTACGATCAAGTACTGCGATTTTTTTAGCAGTTTTTGGAAGTACTGACAAGAAATGTTTCGCAGAGAAAGGACGATATAAGTGAACTGTAATAACACCAACTTTTTCGCCTTTTTTTATTAAATAATCAACCGTTTCTTTGATTGTTTCACATACAGAACCCATAGCGATGATAACATTTTCTGCATCAGGAGCTCCATAATAGTTGAATAATTTATAATCGCGTCCGGTTAATTTATTTACTTCGTTCATATAAAGCTCAACTGCTCCCGGTATTGCATCGTATGCTTTGTTGCATGCTTCGCGAGCTTGGAAGAATACATCAGGGTTTTGAGCTGTTCCTTTTGAACTTGGATTTCCAGGGCTTAATGCACGATCGCGGAAACGTTTTAATGCATCTTGGTCAACCAATTTTGCAAGTTCGTCATAGTCCCAAGCTTGAATTTTTTGAATTTCATGAGATGTGCGGAATCCATCAAAGAAATGAAGAAAAGGCATACTTGCTTTTATCGAAGCTAAGTGTGCAACAGCTCCTAAGTCCATAACTTCTTGAACACTTGCTGATGACAACAAAGCAAAGCCTGTCATTCTTGTTGCATTGATATCTGAATGATCTCCAAAAATTGAAAGAGCATGACTTGCTAAAGCACGTGCACTAACATGGAAAACGCAAGGTAATTGCTCTCCTGCAATTTTATACATGTTTGGAATCATCAATAATAAACCTTGTGATGCGGTGTATGTTGTCGTTAATGCTCCGGCTAGTAATGAACCGTGAACTACTCCGGCAGCACCAGCTTCACTTTGCATTTCAACAACTCGAACGGTCTCTCCAAAAATATTTTTTTTACCTGCTGCAGACCATGCGTCTGTAAATTCTGCCATATCAGAAGAGGGGGTAATTGGATAAATACCCGAAGCTTCAGTAAATGCATACGACACGTATGCTGCTGCATAATTTCCTTCACAGGTCAAAAATTTTCTTTTATCAGCCATAATGAAACAATTGATTTTTAATAAGTTGACACTAAATTTCACTCCTTGGTAGTTATCCAAAAAATGTTCGCTAAGATACAGTTATTCATTAAATAAACATAGAAAAAAATATTTTTTTCTGATAATTAGCACTGACTTAGTGAATATTATCCATTACAAAGTCTTATAATTCTTTCTTCCGTATTTTATTATGCTTACTTTAGCGTCGAATTTTCATCTTAAATTGATTTTATGTTGATGTTGAAATGTAAAAAAATCGTTTTAGCTATTTTTACAATACTTGCTTTTTCAGTCATCTCTTATGCTGTGAGGGTAACGCCCAATACAAAAATTAGTTTAATTACGTGTGGTGCCGGTTATGAAGTGTACTCGATGTATGGTCACACGGCATTAAGAATTCAAGATAGTGTTATTGGCTACGATTATGTTATCAATTATGGGATGTTTTCGATGGCGGCCGATAATTTCGCATATCATTTTGTGAAAGGTGAAACCGATTATCAGGTTGTTGCCGAGTCTTTTGAATCGTTTATCGAGGAGTATATTACTGATAATCGTTATGTCTTTCAAACCGAATTGAACATTCCCGATAGTAGTAAGATTGCTATCAACGACTTTCTTGAATGGAATTTACGCCCTGAAAATAAGGTATATCGATATAAATTTTTTAGTGATAATTGTGCTACTCGTATTCGAAATATTTTGGAAGAAAAAGCACATGTCGTTTGGAACGAAACGAATATTAATCGGGCTCAATTTCCTTCTACGAGCGAATTTGCTAGTGTTATTCAAGATTATTGGCAAAAGAAAACAGCCTATACTTTTCGAGAGATAATTCTTATTTATCAAAGCAAGATTCCGTGGATAAATGAAGCTATTCAAATGCCCATTGCGGCCCCTGCCGATACTCATTTAACTTATCGGGCTGCTATGTTTTTGCCCGATTTTCTTTTAGATGCCGTTCAAAATGCACATATTACTTATAATAATAAGGTAATCCCTTTAGCAAAAAGTACAAAACAGCTGGTTTTTACCGATAAATCCAAAATTCCTCAATCTTTATCGTGGTTTGAACGTCCACAGTTTATTATGCCTCTTTTCTTGTGTTTGGTGTTTATTGTTTCAATATGGGGAATCAAAAGAGGTAGACTGTATCGTTTTACCGATTTTCTGTTGATGTTCATTTCTGGCTTATTGGGTGTTTTTTTGTTCTTTATGTCTTTTATTAGTGTGCATGAATGTATGTTCCCGAATTATAATTTATTATGGGCCTTCCCTTTAAATTTTATTGCAGCATTTGCAGTGTTGCTGAGCCATAAATGTCTGAAGTATTACTATCGTTTTTTAATATATTTATATGTATTCTTTTTTATAGTCATACCATTTTTACCGCAGCATTTTCTTTTTGTATGGATGACAATACCAATTGCTATCCTCGTTAGAATAGCATCCTATTATATTGTACAAACAAAAAAACAGTAGAACAGCAATATACTATTTCCTTCATTCGTTTATCAGGCTCGTTTAGATTATGAATTTAATAGTTGACATCGGAAATTCAAGGGTGAAATTGTGCCTATTTAGCCACAATGAAATTGCGCATTTTCAAGTGATTGAATTTGATGATGTCGATGCGTTACATCGTTTTTGTCATAATCAAAACATAGAATGTGGAATTGTATCGTCCGTTGTAACGATTAATCCTGAATTCTTAACCGCGATAAAGCAATTATGTTCTCATAAATGTTTGGTTTTAGAGCGAGAAACACCATTACCAATACAAAATATCTATGCAACTCCCCAGACTCTTGGGCTCGATCGAATTGCAGCAGCGGTTGGCGTTTTTTCTATTTCGCCCAATAAACATAGTCTGATTATAGATGCTGGGACTGCAATTACGATTGATTATTTAAATGCAGATAATCAGTATGTTGGTGGTAATATTTCACCGGGACTAAATACCCGTTTTAAAGCTTTGAATTCATTTACAAATAAATTACCTTTGCTCGACTTTAAAACACCATGGCAAATGATTGGCGATTCCACTGAAACAGCCATCATTACTGGCGTGCAGCAAGGAATTCTTTTTGAACTGGAGGGTTATATTGATTATTTTTCTCAAAAATATACCGACATTCAAATTTTTGTAACTGGTGGAGATGCTGAATTTATTCATACGTATTTACAAAAGAAAACACAGTTCGAACCAATGCTTGTTTTAAAGGGCTTGAACAGAATATTATATTATAATGAATTTGAAAAATAAATGTATTGCAGCAATGTTGCTGTTGTTTAGTTCCGGAGTAATAGCACAATCAACAATCAGTTCGCCATATTCAAGATTCGGTTATGGTGTTTTAACTGAAAATGCATTAAGTCAAGGGCAAGGTTTAGGTTATGCTGGTATTGGATTACGAACCGGGAATCATTTGAATTTTATAAATCCCGCCTCATTTTCTGCTATTGATTCTTCTCATTTTCTCTTTGAAGTTGGATTGTCATCACGATTTAATTATTTTTCATTAAACGGAGAAAAAACGAATAACTCAAATACTTCAATGGATTATTTGGCAGCTGGATTTCCTGTAACCCGATGGTGGGGAATGGGTGTGACATTGATGCCTTTTAGTAAAATAGGATATTCTTATGTTGAAGACGGACTCCTTCCTGATAGTTCGAAAACAACTTCATATTATATTGGAACTGGTGGATTTAATAAAGTTGTCATCGGACAATCGTTTAATGTTTGTAAGCAGTTGTCTGTAGGCCTCAATTCAGCGTTTATTTTTGGTGAAGCCGAATTTTCTTCAATTAATAATGTTGCTTCTGATGCTTTTTTTGATCCCACAACAAAGTATTCATGGTATAATGTTCATGGTTTCAATTTTGAAGCCGGCTTGCAATATACTTTGCCTGTAGGGAAAGAAAAATCAATGGTTTTTGGGGTATTATATGCTCCTAAACAAAAATTAAATTACACAAAAACAGCATTAACAACAACAAGTAGTAGTTCCGATACTGTAGAATATGTTGATGGAGAGAAGTATAAGAACGATATGCCTCAAAAAATTGGTGCAGGTTTTAGCTATTCAGAAAAAGATAAATTGATCTTCGTTGCTGATGTGTCGTATCAATCATGGAAGAATGCTTCGGTATTTACTACAGAAAGCAGCTATTTCAAAGATGCTAAGAAAGTGAATCTTGGATTTGAATACTTACCAAATAAATATGCGTCTCGTGGATATTTTAATCGCGTTCGTTATCGAGTAGGTTTGCGATATCAAGATTCTTATTTAACACTACCAACAACACTTTCAAGTGAAAAAAATCCGGTTACCGAAGCAGCTATAAACGTCGGTTTTGGATTGCCATTAAAACTGTCGGCAAATAATATCAATATTACGTTAGAATATGGGACAAAGGGAACAAAGAGTAAAAATCTCATTAAAGAAAACTTTTTTGTTATAAATTTGAACTTTACATTTAATGAGAATTGGTTTTATAAGCAGAAAATTCAATAACGTTCTGTAATGTTGAATGTTAGTATTGGTTTGAGTTGTGTATTAAAATAAAGAAGTAAGTATGAAAATAATCAAGTACGTTTTTTTTGTTGCGGCATTATTCGTTTCTCCATTTATAAAAGCGCAGGATTCTGATGTTGATGAGGATAGTCAGGAATGTACCAAAATATTCAGCGCGTTTTCTGATGCGTTTGATAATAACAATATGGACCAAGCAATGGGATATTGGAGACAATGTTACGCTGCTTGCCCTAAAGCAAATGTAAATCTTTATATAAATGGAGCAAAAGTAATTGAAACCTTAATTAAAAATGAGCAAAACGCGACACGCAAGTCTGAATTAGTCGATACATTGATGTTATTATATGATGCAAGAATTGCAAATTTTGGACAAGAAGGCAAAGTACTTGGATATAAAGCCGAGGATATGTACGATTATCTTAGTTCAAAATTAGATGATACTTATGAAACACTTCAAAAGTCGGTTCAGTTGGAAGCTAAAAAAACTCGTGGAGGAGTAGCTAGTTTGTACTTTAAGGTTGCTGTCGATAAATATAAAAAACGTCAAATATTAAAAGAAGAAGCAATCAATGTGTATGGCGTAGCTCGCGATATTATTGATTATAATCTTGCAAAAGATTCTACTGATAAGTTTTATAAAGCTGCAAAACGCGATGTTGACGCATTGTATGCAAAAGAGATTAAACTTGACTGTCAGGCATTAGTCGCTTTGTATGGCCCAATGTATGAATCGAATCAAACAAGTTTAGATTTTGTTAAAAATTTGAAAGCAATACTTGATGCACGTTCATGTCAGCAAACCGATTTATATAAAAGTGTTGAAGCCAATATCTTGGAAAATGATCCCACATCGGAGTCGCTTGAGAAAATTGCATTAAAATATAATTCAGAAAACAATTTACCGAAAGCGATAGAATATTACAAAAAAGCAATAGCAAAGGAATCTGATAATGATAAAAAAGCAGTTTTATATTTTTCGCTAGCGCAAATTTCATCACCCAGCCCGCAATTGTCTATAATGTATTGTAATACAGCAATACAAACAAATCCATCGTTTGCAAAACCATATTTGTTAATTGCAAAATTATATGCAAAAGGAGCAGGTCGATGTGGAGCTACTGGCACAATCGATAAACTCTTTGCTCAAAAAACGATGTATTGGGCTGCTGTCGATAAGTGTATGATGGCAAAACAACTCGACCCAACATTAACAGAAGAAGCCGACAAGCAAATTGCCGAATATTCTGCTAAGTTTCCTACTGCCGAAGATATTACAAAACAATCGCTTCAGATTGGAGATTCGTATACCATAAACTGTTGGGTAACAACCACAACAACTGTTCGGGCAAAAATTGTGAAAGAATAATTGAAACGCGGTATTAAGTCATATTATATTTTCATTGTGGGTATGTTGATAATGTCGACATACTCTTTTGTTTCGTGTAAAAACGACATAAAAACGATTAATTTGGTGAGTAAAAAAGAAGAATTTCCCGATTTATCTGCCAAAAACGTGAGTTTTTTATATACCGATTCTGGAAAAATAAAAGTAAATATAACGAGTCCGTTATTACGTCGATTTTCAAATGTAGAACGTCCATACACTGAATTTCCCAATGGTTTGATGGTTGTTTATTTTAGTCAATATCCCGACACAAATTCTAGGATATCAGCTAATTATGCGATACAATGGATGAATGAGAAAAAATGGGAAGCGAAAGGAAATGTTATAGCCCGGAATACCAAAGGAGATGTACTCAATACCGAATATATGATTTGGGACGAAAAAAAAGAAATCATTTATTCCGATAAATATGTCAAAATTGCAACAGGAACCGATGTAATCGTGGGCGAAGGATTTGAAGCCGATCAAACTTTTGAACGATGGAAAATTTTAAAAGTAAAAGGAGCAATTTCAATAAATGAAACAAACGATACACTCGCAAATGTCAAAGGTAAGTAATACAGTCAGAATCATCGTTGAATATACATGGCTAATAATAGCTTGTATATCAGTGTTTACTGTTGTCGTCTCAGCTCGAAAAAATGGATTCATGCATAAAGATACTCTCAGTTTTATAGTGATAGGTATAATTTCATGCATGATGTTTTTCTTTCGAAGAAATCAGCGATTAAAGAAGTAAAATCCAAGTAAGAGAAAAAATATATCTCAAACCATTTATATATCTAAATTTTTATATATTTGCGTTCTTCAAAAATATCATTAAACTATTAAAAACATGCTTTCAATACAAAAACTTCGCAACAAAGCAGGATTGCTTATCATTATTGTAATAGGTTTGGCACTTGTCGCATTTATTCTTGGCGATATAATGAGCCCTAAAAAATCATCAATATTTCAAAAAGATAGCATCATTTTGAAGGTGGATGGTCAAAAAATTCCGGCAACCACTTATTTCGAATTACAAAAACAATTTGAAGATAACTATCAAGCAAATGGATCTTCTTTGGATGATAATGCAAGAAACATGATTGCAATGCAAGCATGGGAACAATTGCTTCGTCAATCAATACTTCAAGAACAATATGAAAAACTTGGATTGGGTATCATGATGCCTGAACATGGAGTTATCGGTATTTCACATGAAGAGTTGAAAGATATGATTGTTGGAAATAATATTGACCCTCAAATTCAACAAATTTTCAGAAATCCTCAAACCGGAATGTATGACAAAAATTTTGCTTTGAACTTCTTACAAAATATGGATAGCGATCCGGCAAAAAAACAAATCTGGTTAACAATCGAAAAGCAATTGGTTGAAAACAGAATGGTAGCTAAATATTCAGCATTATTAACACAAGGCGTTTATACAACGACTGCCGAAGCTAAAATTCTTGCAAAAGAAAGAAATCATAAAGTTGATATTTCTTATATCTCAGTACCATTTTATACAATGCCTGATTCGTTGTTTAAACCAACAACAGAAGAAATGGAAGCCTATTTAAGTAAACATAAAGAAGATTATAAACAATTAGAAGAAGGACGCGATATTGATTATATCGCATTCCCGATTCAACCTTCGAATGAAGATATCGTTGCAACCAGAAAATTTGTTGCTGATTTAGCCCCTGATTTCAAAACAACTGACAATGATGAGGTTTTTGTAAATACCAATTCAACAGTTCCTTTTGATAGTAAATTTGTAAAAAAAGGTACATTACCAGCACAAATAGATAGTTTTGCATTTAGTGGTCTTAAAGGTTCTTTGATTGGTCCATATTTCGATGGTGAATATATCAAATTAAGCAAAATTTCGAAAATTGCTATGATGCCTGACTCTGTCAAAGCTCGTCATATCTTAGTAACAAAAGGAGATGCACGTAAAACAATCGATTCGTTGAAAAAAGAAATTGAAAAAGGAGCAAATTTTGCACTTTTAGCATTCAAATATTCAGAAGATCCAGGATCAAAAAATAAAGGTGGCGATTTAGGATGGTTTCCTGAAGGAAAAATGGTTGGACCATTCAATGATTCATGCTTCTTAGGAAAAGTTGGAAAATTGTACGTTGTTGAAACTCGATATGGCGTACATTTAGTTGAACTTCAAGAAAAAGGCAAAGAAACGAAAAAAGTTCAAATAGCTACTATCGCAGCTAAGATTGAACCAAGTACAGCTACAAAAAATAGGATTTATTCCGAAGCAAATAAATTCGCAGGAATGAATAATACAGAAGCACTCTTTGCAAAAGCTGTTGAGGCTAATGGAGGTAAAGATAAAAAAGTAGCATCAGACTTGAAATCGGGCGATAGAATGATAGCAGGAGTTGAGTCTGCACGTCAGGTTATACGTTGGGCTTATGAAGCTAAACAAGGCGATGTCTCTGCTGTTTTTGACTGCAATAAACAATACATAATTGCATGTTTGAAAAACGTTAAAGAAAAAGGTTATGCTGAACTTGCATCTGTTAAACCTCAAATTGAAGCAGAAGTTGCAAAAGAAAAGAAATCTACGAAAATTTTAAATGACATTAAAAATGCAGGAAATGTTGGTTCATTAAATGAATTAGCATCGAAATTGAAAAACACAATGGTTCGAGATGCAATTGGAGTAAGCTTCGGTAATACATCAATCCCCGGTGTTGGAATGGAGCCTAAAATAGCAGGCGTTGCTTCTGTTCTTGAAACAGGTAAAATATCAAAACCAATTGTTGGTAATAACGGTGTTTACGTAATTGCTGTTATTAAAACAGATGATGCTCCTGTAACTAATGACAAGGCAGAACAAGCTCAAAATGCAAATATGTTAAAATCACGTTTTGGATATTTTAGTTATAATGTTTTAAAAGAAAAAGCAGAAATAACAGATAATAGATTGCAATTTGAATAAATAGAATTATATCATGAATTGAATAAGGAGGTTACTGAAAAGTATACCTCCTTTTTTATGCTAAAAAAATAAATTTTTATTTAAATTGTGATAGTAGATAAAAATCAAAGTATTATATTTGGCTTTGCTTTAATGACATACAATAAAATAATTATATGATGAAAAAAATTCTATTAGTATTACAGTTGGCTACGGTTGCATCTTTAATCATTTCATGTAAATCAGATAAAAATGATAAATGTGATTGTTGTAGAGCATTCACAAGTGTTGAAAAACAAATTGCTGGTGTAACATTGAAAATACCAAGTGCATTTACTCCAAAAAATTATGATTATGTTGATTCAATTCTACTTCTGCCTGATGGCTCAACAAAAGAAATTGGCATTAGAAAGAATCCGGATACTGTATATAATTATCCTGAAGTAAATGATAAATTTCAGATCGAAGGGTTAGAAAACTTTCCTCATAATAAATTGATAATTAGAGTGCCAGGAGATACAGTTGCTTTGTTTAAGTTTTTTAATTATGGCAAAGTTGGTGAAACTGTTTGGGAAGGTAGAAGTAATGGAAGTTATGAAGATACGTTGAAAATTGGAGTTCCAATTAAAGCACCTTCTATGATACAATCTGGGAGATATGAATATATCTTAATGTTGTATAAAGATGATTATTATCAATTTAAAGATTCACTTAATAATAAAGGATATAATACCAGAAGTCGTATTGATAGTATCCATGGATACTTCTGTATAATACGTTCAAAAGATTACTGTAATTTAGGGTGTAAAGGCGCGCAAACCGGTGATCCTCTGATAAAATAAAAAAAGAATAAAAAAAGCGAATATTGTTTCTTGTCTAAAGAAAAGATGTTATATTTGCCCTCCCAATTAGTTTTGGAATAATTAGTTAGTTGAGTTTTAAATAAAAATTATAAAAAAAATGACAAAGGCAGATATCGTGAACGAAATTTCAAAAAGTTCAGGAATTGAAAAAGTAGTAGTTCAAAAAACGGTAGAATCAATGATGGATGCAATCAAAGATTCTCTTGCAAAAGGAAATAACGTTTATTTAAGAGGTTTTGGAAGCTTCGTTATTAAAAAAAGAGCTAAAAAAACTGCAAGGAATATCTCTAAAAATACAACTATCATTATTCCAGAGCATAATATTCCTTCATTCAAACCAGCTAAAACATTTGTTGGAAGCGTAAAAACTAAAGTAAAATAATTAAGGAGGATTGTATATGCCAAGTGGAAAAAAAAGAAAACGTCATAAGATGGCAACTCACAAACGTAAAAAAAGACTGAGAAAAAACAGACATAAAAAGAAATTACGTTAGTAAGATTTTTAATTAAAAGAATATAGTATAATCCTTTAGAACGATTTGTTTTAAAGGATTATTACTTAGTATGAGTTTGAAACGGGAATATATCGTTATCTCGTTAAAATAGAGTGGAGGCTACAAGATTGAGTAATGAATTAATAATTAGCTCCAATGCTACAGAAGTAAACATAGCCTTGTTAGAAGATCGTGGGCTTGTTGAATTAAATAAAGAAAAAAGCAGTACGAAGTTTGCTGTTGGTGATATTTATTTAGCAAAGGTTAAAAAAATTGTATCAGGATTAAATGCTGTTTTCGTTGATTTAGGTTACGAAAAAGATGCTTTTCTCCATTATCATGATCTTGGACCACAGTTCAGTTCGCTGAGTAAAATGCTCAATACTGTTCTTTCTTCAAGTAAACCACTTTCTTTTAGCCAGTTTGATTGTATTCCTGATATTGATAAAAATGGCAATATTGCTGATATAATAAAATCAGGTCAATATATTTTAGTTCAGATTGCCAAAGAACCAATTTCGACGAAAGGTCCACGGTTAAGTTCTGAAATTTCTATCGCTGGTCGTAATATCGTTTTGATCCCTTTTTCTGATACCGTTTCTATTTCGAAAAAGATAGAATCGAATGAAGAGAAACAACGCCTACGAACTATCATTACCAATATTAAACCTAAAAACTATGGAGTTATTGTTCGAACAGTAGCTGTTGGCCATAGTGTAAGTGAACTCGAAGAAGAGTTAAAAGGCTTGGTTGAGAAATGGGAAAATTTAGTTCAAAATTTACCTTCTTTCAAAACACAAACGCCAAAGCTTGTTCTTAGTGAATTAGATCGTATTTCATCTATTTTACGTGATATGTTCAATCCTTCGTTTACCTCAATTGTTGTCGACTCTCAGGATATTTATGATGAGGTAAATGATTATTTAAAAGGAATAGCACCGGATAAAGAAAAATTATTGAAGCTTTATACTGGCGGAATTCCTATATTTGAACATTACGGAGTAGAAAAGCAAATTAGATCTTTATTTGGTCGTCATGTGGCGATTAAAAACGGTGCATATTTGATAATTGATCATACAGAAGCTCTACATGTTATTGACGTAAACAGCGGAAACAGAACCAAGTTTGAAAAAGATCAAGAATCGAATGCTTTCGATGTTAATAGTATGGCAGCTATTGAAATAGCTCGTCAACTTCGGTTAAGAGACATGGGCGGTATAATTGTCGTTGATTTTATTGACATGAAAGATCCCGAAAATAAATCGAAATTGTATGAGGTATTGAAAACCGCAATGTCGAAGGATCGTGCTAAACATAATATTTTACCGCTGAGCAAATTCGGATTGATGCAAATTACCCGTCAACGTGTCAGACCCGAAAATAATATCATTAATGTTGAAGTTTGTCCGTGTTGTAAGGGTAAAGGTGAGATCTCACCAACGATTAATTTAGTCGATAAAATTGCTGATGATATCAATCATATCTCGAAAGTCTTGAAACAAACCAATATTGCGCTTCACGTTCATCCTTTTATTGAAGGATACCTTAAACGAGGTTTGATTTCTTTATCATTGAAATGGCAGTTAAAATACAAGGTTCGATTAAAGATTGTTGCCGTTACATCGTTTAATTATTTAGAATATAAATTTATCGATAAAAAAGGCGAAGATATTTTACTTTAGTCTTCACGATGAGCTTCATAATAGCTATCGATGCCTAATTGTTTACTTGCAGCTGCTGTTGTTGCAAGAACATCGCATCGTTCATTCTCCGGAATGTTTGCATGGCCTTTAATCCATTTTATTTGAATGTGTTGATGTTTTGCTACATTCAAATATCGCATCCATAAATCCGCATTCTTTTTGCCTGCAAACCCTTTTTGTACCCACGAATTAACCCATCGTTTTGTGATTGAATCAACGACATATTTTGAGTCGCTATAAATTGTTACGTTGTTGTTTATTTGTTTTAAAGCTTCTAACCCGATAATTACAGCTAATAATTCCATTCGATTATTGGTCGTGAGTCTGAATCCTGCACTTATTTCTTTCCGAAATTGGCCTGATAATAAGACAACTCCATATCCTCCCGGACCTGGATTTCCGGTAGCAGCTCCATCGGTATACATTATTATTTCTGCCATTATTGTACGAGGGTCATTTCATTAACTAAATGTGTTGCTCCGGCGTATTTGTCGATGATGAACAAAACATATCGAATATCAACATTGATTGTTTTTTGTTTTGAAGGTTCAAATTTAGTATCTCCGCTTAATGCTTCCCAGTTTCCATCAAACGCAATACCTAAAAGTTCTCCATTGGCGTTCATGACTGCACTTCCTGAATTTCCTCCGGTAATGTCGTTATTGGTTGTAAAACAAACATACATCGTGTCATTTTGAGCATAGCGACCAAAATCTTTATGTTGGTATAATGTCTTTAATCGTGACGGAACAACAAATTCATTATTCGTAGAATCTTCTTTTTCCATAACGCCTTTTAAGGTCGTATAATGAAGATATTTTACAGCATCACACGGGCTGTAATCACCCACATAACCATAGGTTAAACGAGGTGTTGAATTTGCATCTGGGTAGAATAATGAATCGGGGTGCATTTGTCGAATTCCTTGAGAATAGAGCTGTTTTGCCTGATAATTCTTGGGCTCAAAAATTTGACGAAAAGACGAGATATTTCTCAGAACTTCAAGAACTGACGTCATGTCTTTAAATAACGGGTCTTTCGATAAAGCTGTCAAATCTCTATTCTCAATAATAGCCAAAGCTTTCTCTTTATTGAGTAGACTTGTTTTGCAAATTATTTTGTCTAAATATTTTTGAATATTCCCCTTGTATTTGTCTTTAATTGTATTGATAAATGCAGGATAATATTTTGACGGAACGTTATCAATGTAAAGTTGGATGAGTGATGTATAAAGCTGTTTATCAACGTTAATGTCATAATTTGAAAAGAAATCATTTATTTCCATTCTCAGATTTTGTCTTTCCTCATCAATTGTTGCAGAGTCGTGAGGCGATTTGTCTACAATTCTTTTATAAACCTGAAAACTATAAGCAAATTCAAACATTTCGGGACCGTAGAAAATATCTTCAATAATATAATCATAAGCCGTTTGAATTTGTGATTTACTGTCAAAATACATTTTTATATCTGGAAGTACATTTTTATATTCGGCATTTCGAACGGAATCAGAAGATATCCATTTCGAAAACTGTTGTTCTATGGCTTTTTGCTCATCCACGATTGCCAATTTTCGAAGTGCTTTGTTTTCTCCAATAAAATTTTTCCAGTAGTTGCTCGATTCTGCGTATTTTGAGCTGTATTTAATATTTAATAAAGGATCGGAATTCATGAATTTTTTCATAATATCGAGTTTCATGGTTCTGATTTTTATTCTATTTTCGTTCGAAAACATCTTATTTTCAATGGCATAACTTGTCATGTAACGATCGGTTGAACCCGGGAAACCCATAATCATTGCATAATCGTTTTTCTTATAGCCTTTGAGCGAAATTTTGAGATTTTTGTCAGTTTTTAGAGGAATATTCGTGTTGCTATATTCTGCCGGATTTCCATCTTTATCAGTATAAATTCTTAATATGCTAAAGTCGCCGGTGTGTCGAGGCCACATCCAGTTATCAGTATCACCTCCAAATTTGCCGATTGATTCAGGAGGAGCTCCAACTAAACGAACATCATGAAATGTTTTATAGATGAACAGGTAATATGCGTTTCCGTCAAAAAACGATGATACATTGACACTATATCCTTTTTTTGCATGATGTTTTTCGATGGCGGTGATAATTGAATCAATCATGATGAATCGTTTTGATAGCGAAATACCTTTCAATTTTGGAATTACACTATCGGTAACATCAATCATTTTTTCAAGAATAGATGCTGTTACTCCGGGATTTTGTAGTTCGTCGGCATTGGTTTTTGCCCAAAATCCGTCGCGAAGATAATTGTTTGATAAATTTGTGTGTTTTTGAATAATTTCAAATCCACAATGGTGGTTCGTTAAAACTAACCCTTGAGAAGACACTAGTTCTGCTGAACAAAAGAATTGAGTTGGATCATCGGCTTCCGCTAAACCAACAATTCCGTCTTTCAAACTTGAATGATTGATGCTGTAAATTTGTTCGGCAGTGAGACGACAACCCTTTGTGTCGAGCTTCAATTTATCGAGCATAGTGTATAGCCACATTCCTTCGTCGGCCCAAGAAATACTTGTAAAGAGAAGGATGTTAACTGCAAGAAATATGATTTTTTTCATTGTGTCAAAAGGGTTATAATGAAGTTAAATAATCTGCGATTTTTTGAGCGAGAACTGATGAAAGTTTGATTTTTGATTCAACAGTCCATCCAGCTATGTGCGGTGTTAATATAGCTCTGTCGCTGTTTGCTAAATAAGTAAAAGCTTCGGGCATATCGTCTGTTAGAAAATCCTGAAAATTGAAACTTTCATATTCAATAACATCGATAGCTGCACCGACAACATGACCGCTTTTCATGTGAGCAACTAAATCATCGGTTTTTACAACTTTTCCTCGGGCGGTATTTATGATTATAATGTTTTTCTTACATTGTTTCAGAAAATCATCGTTAACCATGGCAATTGTTTCGGGGGTTTGGGGAACATGCAGGCTGATAATATCTGCTGTGTTTTGAAGTTCTTCAATAGTTACTGCTCGTGCATATTGATCGCTATAATTTGTTTTGTATTTGTCGTAAGCTATAACTTCGGCTTCAAATCCGCTGAGTTTTTTTGCAAAAGCTCCACCCATATTGCCATAGCCGATTATTCCGACTATTTTCCCTTTTAGTTCAATTCCTCGATTCCCTTCGCGATCCCATGTTTTTTGTAACACTTCACGATTTGCTTTTTTGAGGTTATTTAATAACGATAAAAGCATTCCTATGGCTTGTTCGCCAACAGCATCGCGATTTCCTTCGGGTGAATTTATACACGCAATTCCTTTTGATTCAGCATATGGAATATCAATCGTTTCCATGCCGGCACCTGTTCTGCCTATCACTTTCAGATTAATACCTTTATCGATAAATTCTTTATCGGCCAATATTTTGCTACGTAAAATAACTCCTTGATATTGGTCAATTATCGCAAGTGTTTCTTCGCGATTCAGATCGGGTTGATAGTTGTATTTAATTCCCGATTGATTGAAGATATCAATCATCGATTGATGAATTTCATCGATAATAAGTATGTTGTGTTGCATGTTATCGGTTGAATGTTAGTTTTTTGCCTCTGTATTCGTCGTTTATCGTGCCATTATTGTACACCAATGTGCCGTTAACAAATGTCATTAAAACTTTTGATTTGAATGTATCGCCTTCGAATGGCGACCAGCCGCATTTATATAAAATGTTTGACTTACTGACCATTTCGGGAGCGTGAAGGTCAACAATTGCAATATCGGCATAATAACCTTCGCGTAAATATCCTCGTTTTGAAACTTTAAATAAATCGGCTGGGGTATGACACATTTTCTCTACAATTTTTTCGATTGTAATTTTGCCTTGATGATACATTTCGAGCATTACAATCAACGAATGTTGAATAAGCGGTCCACCAGACATAGACTGGGTATACAAACCCGTTTTTTCTTCTAATAAATGGGGAGCATGGTCAGTAGCGATGATGTCAATCTTATTATTAAGAACGGCTTCGACCAATGCCTTTTTATCTGCTTCTGATTTTATTGCCGGATTCCAACGAATAAATGCACCTTTTGATGCGTAATCGCGATCATCGAACCACAGATGATGGACACAAACTTCAGCCGTAATTCGTTTTTCGGAAACGGGTTTACTGTTGTCGAGCAGTTCCATTTCTTTTGCCGTTGAAATATGAAGAATGTGTAGATGAGTATTGTATTTATGCGCCAATTCTACTGCTATTGCCGACGAACGGTAGCATGCTTCAGCATTACGAATGATTGGATGATATTCAACGGGAATATTTTCGCCAAACTTTTCTTTATATGCTGCAAGATTTGCTTTTATAGTCGACTCATCTTCACTGTGAATTGCAATTGGCATTGTTTGGATGCTTTTGAAAATAGCTTCGAGTGTATCGCTATTGTCAACGAGCATATTTCCGGTTGATGAACCCATGAATAGTTTGACACCGCACGTATTTTTCGGATCTATTTTCAGGAGTTCCTCAAGGTTATCGTTCGTGGCACCTATGTAAAATGAATAATTGGCTAATGATTTTGAAGCTGCAATTTCATTTCGTTCATTCAGTAAATCGAAACTTGTTGTTTGTGGTTTTACGTTTGGCATATCCATAAAAGAGGTAATGCCTCCTGCAACTGCAGCTCTCGATTCGGTAAATAAATCTCCTTTGTGAGTAAGTCCCGGATCACGAAAATGAACTTGATCGTCAATTACTCCGGGAATCAATAATTTCCCGTCGATATCTATCGCATTATAATCAGAAAGCAACAAACCTTGCGGGATGTTGCCTTCAAAAATAGATTCTATCAGTTCATTATTTATAATAATACCGCCCTTAAATGTTTTGTTTTCATTAACAATGAGTGCGTTATATAAAATTGTTTTGTTCATTATGCTACTTTTTTGTATTTCTTAAACCAACTTTGGATTTTAAGTTTTAATACACCGAAAACAGCTTCTTTGATTATACCTTTACTCATTTTTGAGGTACCTTCTGTTCTGTCGATAAAAATGATAGAAACTTCTTTCAATTTGAATCCCAGTTTCCATGTATTAAATTTCATTTCAATTTGGAAGGCATAGCCTTTGAATTGAATTTTGTCTAAATCAATATTCTCAAGAACTTTACGACGATAACATTTGAACCCTGCTGTGGTATCGTGAACGGGCATTCCGGTTATAAAACGAACATATTTCGATGCGTAATAGGAAAGGAGCAAACGTCCCATTGGCCAATTAACAACATTAACTCCGGTCACGTATCTCGATCCGATGGCCAAGTCGGCACCTTCGGTTTCACATGCATTTAATAATCGGGGAAGATCGTCCGGATTGTGTGAAAAATCAGCATCCATTTCAAAAATGAAATCATATTTTTGCTCAATACCCCATTTAAAACCTGTAATATATGCTGTTCCTAAACCAAGTTTTCCCTTCCGTTCGATGATGTAAATACGTTGAGGAAATTCCTGCATAAGTCGTTTAACAATATCTGCCGTACCATCGGGCGAACCGTCTTCGATGACTAATATATCGAACAATGGCTGTAAGGTTAATACTTTGCGAATGATTCGCTCAATATTCTCTTTTTCGTTGTAAGTTGGAATGATGACTACGTTTTTAGACACAAGTATAGGTTTTGAAATTATGTTTTTGCTATGAGCAAATATAAAGGTTTTATAATTGCTGTTATTGTTTTTGAGAAGCTTTTTTGCCCGTTCCCGGAATCGTTTGATACATGAATATTGTTATAACAAACGAGATGAATCCAATTACCAAAAAAACGGCTCTTGAACCAAACATTTTCGTAAAAGCTCCAAATAATATTGCTGATATCAGTAAGAAAACAAATACTAACAGATTTTCAGCAGCGATAACGCCTCCTAATTTCTTGCCATCAACGTTGAATTGAATCCAAGAGTTGAGTGGAACCATCATGAAACCAGAAAAAACAGCCGATAATGTAATTAAAATCGAAAATAAAATTACAGGAGGGTTGAATATGCCAATAATGCCCATTAACAGTGCGAGTCCTGCACCTCCAATAATGGCCAATTTTATCCGAACTCTTTTTTTTGATATAAATCCAACGAATCCGCAACCAATGCCAATTCCAACTGACATTAATGCAATGATTAAGCTCGTTTGTGAACTACTTAGTTTTAGAACCTGTGGACAATGAATAACAATGTTCATTTGTACTAAAGATGCTATCAACCAAAATGTTGCAATGCCAATCAAAACAGGATTTAATCCTTTTATTGAATTTCCGAACGAAAAGCTTTCTTTTAAAAAGAATATCGGGTTTAGCGAACTTTTCTCGATTTCTTCGTTTTCGGTATGTTGTGTTTTAATAAGGAAACTCGAACTCCATGATGCAACAGAAACAATGACAAACACAATAGTGATTGCATAATCTTTAATCCATGCCAAATCAGGAATTTTATCGATATCGGCAATAAACCCGGCAAGTACGGTGCCCAACAATACGCCAATAAATGTTATCATTTCAAGTGTTCCGGTACCAAAAGAAATACCTTCTTTGCCACCAATTTCTTTAATGAGTCCATATTTTGCCGGTGAGTAAATGGTACTTTGAAATCCCATCAGGAACATTGCAAACATTACTAAGTAAATGTTTTGCAACACAAATCCAATACTTGCAATTAAACCAATAAATACCGCCAAACCTTTGGCATATTTAACGATGGTTGTTTTTGGATGTGAAATAATAATTCGTCCGGCTAAGGGAGAAAATAAAATAAATGGAATAACTAACATGCCAGCAGCAAGCGAAACAACCAATGATTGGTTTTGTTTTGCAACCCAATAAATACCAACAAAGCAGATGAGATTCTTCAGATAATTATCGGTTATAACACCGAAGAAATTAGTACTGAAGAGAGGAATCCACCGTTTTAACTGCATCTTATAAAATAAATTTTGCTTTTAACGACAAATGTAATAATATTCTTGTGTGTTCATATAAATTATTATTAACAATCTGTTTGTTTCAGAAAGCGCTTTAATATAATTAAACTTTTGTGTGAAAAGACCGATTTCATTATAGAAATTATTATTTTTGCGAACTATTAATAAAGAAACACTTATAAGAGATGAAGGTTGTAGATATTCTGAAAGCATCACAAAAAACATTGTTCTCGTTCGAGATTTTGCCTCCAATGAAAGGCAAGGGTTTGGATACGGTATGTTCGTTTATCGATCCATTAATGGAGTTTAAACCTTCGTTTATCAATATTACATCGCATCGTGAGCAAATCGATCAAAATAATCAACGTGTTCGATTGCGTCCAGGTACCGTTGCAATTAGTGCATCGATAAAACATAAATACGACGTAGAAGTGGTTCCGCACATTCTTTGTGGTGGATTTACCCGTAAAGAAACTGAATATGTTTTAATCGATCTTAATTTTCTCGGTATTCAAAATATATTGGCACTTCGTGGCGATCCTTTAAAAATTGAAACAACGTATCGTCCTGAACCCGATGGAAATGAATTTGCCTCACAGCTCGTTCATCAGGTAATGGAAATGAATAAAGGCAAATATCTTGATGATGCAGAACCTCAAACATCGGCGATGACAGATTTTTGTTGCGGTGTTGCCGGATATCCTGAAAAACATCATTTATCTCAAAGTCTTGACGCGGATATTCAAAATCTGAAGAAAAAAGTTGATGCAGGTGCCGAATATATCATTACTCAAATGTTTTTCGACAATAAAATATTCTTCGATTTTGTTCGCAAATGTCGTGAAGCAGGTATTGATGTTCCAATTATTCCGGGGATTAAACCATTGGCTCAAAAAAATCAAATCACCATTCTGCCCAAGCTGTTTAGTATTGAGTATCCTAAAGATTTGGTTGATGCCATTAATGCCTGTAAAGATGATGATCAAGCCCGTCAGGTGGGAACCGAATGGTGTGTTATGCAAGCAAAAGAGTTGATCCAACACAATGTGCCTACCATTCACTTATTTACATACGGCATTGTGAAGCAAGCTCAAGATGTTTGTTCTCAAATTTTTTAGATAAGGAATATTCCAACAGGCAAAGAATGCGTTAAGATTGTCTGTTTTATATATAATTTAAAAAGATAAAATTATTTTAAGCAATATGAAAAAACAACTTTTAACGTCAATAGCAATTACTTTGACAACAATTTGTCTGGGACAGACTGATACAATTTTTACAAATAACGAAAAGATAGCCTGTTCAGTTAAAGAAATCACACCCGAAGCAGTCAAATATTCGTTCCCTGGTGAAGATTTAATAAATTCTATTTATAAAAATTCCATCCAGAAGATTGTATTTAAAAGTGGTAGGACTCAAATATTTGCAGAAGCAACATCTTATAAGAAAATAAATGGTGTTGATGATTATGAAAATGTAACAATAACACAAGTAGAAAATGAAGTAAAAGGTTTGTTTAAAATTGGAGATGTTAGCTCGAAAGCTAAAGGAACAACAACTCTTTCTAATCAAGAGAGAGTTAAAGAACGAGCTTATCGTAAGTTGAAAATTGTTGCAGCCATGATGGGTGCTAATATTATTTATTTAACAAATCAAAGAAGTGAAGGTAATAAAGCGGGTGGGTATTATCAATCTGGATCAAGTGCAGAAACGAGTCTGTCTGGAGTTGCATATACAAGCCAATTGCCCGATTTCGCTGGATTAAAAATGATAATTGGAAAAAAAAGAAACTTTAGTACAACAGAACAAGCAAAAATGTGGAGTAGTGCTAGTGATATGACCAAAACGAATATTCAAAAAAGTTTTATCATAAATAATATGACCAATGAAAATGGAATCATTATGATTGATGGTGATTTGGACGGCGAATCAAAATTTAAAAAATTCCGAGTAGTTTCTTATGATAAGGAATATTTTAATATTTACTATGAAGATAAAAGTACATCCTACAATATTAAGATAAAAATATAATTTCTAGGTATACAAGTAATAGAGGCATTTGAGTTTTGTTCAACTTACTATAGTTTCGGTTTATTGTAACTTGCTCATAAAATCGCCTCTGTTATATTTCTATCTTTCGAATACCCAATATTCAAATAATCCGTCTCGAAAGAGAAATCTCAAACTAAAATATCAGTGCAGCATTCGAGATTGCTGTGCTACAATTCATCCAAAAATATGGTTTCAGTTAATAATCTCACTGTTCAATTTGGCGGTAAAGATTTGTTTAAAGATGTGACATTTCTTGTGAACCAACGCGATCGCATTGGTTTAGTTGGTAAAAATGGAGCAGGAAAGTCAACGCTTTTAAAAATATTTATGGGAATGGTGCAAAAAGAAAGTGGTACCATTACCGTTCCTCATCATATTAAATTAGGCTATTTGCCTCAAGAATTAATTGTTAGTGATACAAAAACAGTTTTTGAAGAGGCCTTGTCTGCATTTTCAGAACACAATGATCTTGAGGCTGAACTTGAAGAGGTGCAAAATGAACTGGCAACAAGAACCGATTATGAATCGGACGAATACGCCGATTTGATTATGGCTCTTTCCGATATCACCGATAAACTTCAAATGTTGGGAAGTGCCAATCGTGATGCCGAAGTTGAACTTACCCTTCTTGGTTTAGGATTTAAACGCAGCGATTTTACTCGTCCCACCTCGCAATTTAGTGGAGGATGGCGTATGAGGGTTGAATTAGCAAAAATATTACTGAAACGCCCCAATGTTTTCTTGCTTGATGAACCAACGAACCACCTTGATATTGAGTCGATTCAATGGCTCGAAGATTTCTTGAAGACATACAATGGTGCGATGGTTTTGATATCGCACGACCGTCGTTTCCTTGATACCGTTACTACTCGCACAATCGAAATTTCTCTTGGCAAGATTCATGATTATAAGGCTTCGTATTCGCGTTATCTTGAGTTACGCAAAGAGCGTCGCGATCAGGTAATGCAAGCGTACCTCAATCAGCAAAAAATGATTGAAGATACCGAAGATTTTATAGAACGATTTCGATATAAGTCAACCAAAGCTGTACAAGTACAGAGCCGAATCAAACAGCTCGATAAAATAGAACGCATTGAGGTTGAAGAAGAAGATAAAGCTGCTATCAGTTTCCATTTTCCGCCTGCACCGCGCTCGGGTAGAGAAGTGGTTGTTGCTCACGATGTAGTGAAACGATATGGCGAAAAATTAGTGCTCAATGGTGTTAATCTTTCAATTGAACGAGGCGAAAAAGTTGCTCTTGTAGGGAAAAACGGAGAAGGGAAAACCACATTTATTAAATGTTTGATGAATGAGGTTGAATATCAAGGAACACTTACTCGTGGACATAATGTTAATATCGGGTATTTCGCTCAAAATCAGGATGAATTATTACCTCCCGACCGAACCGTGTTTCAAGTTTTGGACGATATCGCCGTTGGTGATGTTAGAAAACGGATTCGAGACATTTTAGGCTCGTTTTTGTTCTCGGGCGAAGATGTGGATAAAAAAGCACGAGTGCTTTCGGGTGGTGAGCGTAATCGATTGGCTATGTCGAAATTGTTGCTCGAACCATATAATCTACTCGTATTAGATGAGCCAACAAATCACCTCGATATAAAATCGAAAGAGATTTTGAAAAACGCTCTAAATCAATATGATGGTACTTTGATTATTGTATCGCACGACCGTGATTTCTTAGAAGGATTGGTAAATAAGGTCTATGAATTCACAAATACTGTGGCGAAAGAACATTTGGGATCGGTGCAAGATTTTCTTGATCGAAAAAAACTAGAGAACTTCCGCGAGCTTGAAATGCTCAAGAAAAAAGAACAGACCGAAAAAATTGAAACAAAAGAGAAACAAGCTGTTCCCGTTTCTGAAAGTAACGAAGTAAAACGTCAGCGAGAAAAGGAAACAAAGCGTATTCAAAACCTCATAAAAAAATCGGAAGACAGTATACAAAAACTGGAATCGGATATTGCAAAAATTACCGAAAAATTAAACGATCCAAATCATAGTACCGATCAGGCGGTGTATGTAGCATATCAACAATTACAGAAAGAGCTCGATGTTGAAATGGAAACATGGGAAAAGCTCTCTCAGGAATTGGAACAAGTTTAAATTATTTGGGCATATATTTCGAATAGTCGTCTGATGCTGTTGTTTCAGTTTTCAGAATATTTGTTGTTTCTTGCACCTGCCATAATGGTTTTGATGGGGTAGAAATAATTTTTGTTTCTTTAAATTGTTCTACTCTTTTTGATAAATGTGGGTGCGATGATATTTTTTCCGAGAACCAATTCCAAAATCCGGCTTCATTTTCTATTTGATTGAGAAACTCATTTTTATTGACAGAGCTACACAGGTTCCTGCCCGAAGCCAATAATATAAGTCCATTTTGAGCTCCGTGCGGACAGAGTGAGTGACCAATACTATCACATGTGTATTCACATGCTCGTGAATAGGCTTGTCCTAAAAAAGGAACGATCATCGATGGGAACAACATGATTTTCTTCAGTAAATGTTTCCGTTTGATGTGTCCCATTTCATGACCCATAATAAATTCTAACATCGCTTTGTCGTCTTTTAGTCCTGCTTCTACAACTTCGGAGAATAGTACAATATAATTGGTTCCGAAAAACTGAGTTGCAAAAGCATTGATTATCCCACCGTTTTGCAATATGTAAATGTCAGGAATTCTTCTTAGTCCAAGTGATTCCGATTGTTTTTTTGCAATTGCATATATTTCAGGGAACTGATTTTGTGATACTTTAATGGCATTCCCTTTTAAATAACCAATCTTTACTCCTAATTGAAAAAATATAAAGAGCAAAAAGATCAGCAAGTATGTCAATAACGGTATTATTACTTTTGCCTGATCGGTTGTTGTTGCCCAATAGAAAAGAAAGCCCAAAGCGGGATATAAAACCACGCTAAACATAATTTTGATTGAAAGATAGAGGTTCTCTTTTGATGAAACCTTGTATTCAGTAGATTGATTCATAGTTTTGTTTTTTTTATCGTTATACAAGAAAATCTAAATCTTTACCATCAATGACATCTTGTAACGAAACATTTTTCATAAAATTATAAAACCGTTTATTTAAAGCCCGCCAAACCGGTTGAGTTAAACAATTGTTTTGG
>JACCEE011130551.1_pt1 | contig 28901 bp, 34 predicted proteins | sample 7449931 | NCBI WGS metagenome assembly JACCEE01 (sample SAMN15323457, study PRJNA562643) | freshwater metagenome | isolation source: river surface water | place: USA:Blue River Watershed | collected 2017-08-19 | reverse complement strand
GCAGAAAGCACAGGGCCGATAAAAGATAGCAAAATAACCCCACGGATTACTGAAACAGCGAAAAATTTGTGGCTAGTCTATGTTGGTATTACCGCATTGTGTATTGTGTGTTTAAAAATTGCTGGTATGGATTGGTTTGAAGCAATTTGTCACGGTTTTGCGGCGATGAGTTTAGGCGGGTTTTCTACGCATGATACCAATGTGGGGTTTTTTCATTCACTACCTATAGAAATTGTGCTAACGGTGTTTATGCTGATTTCGGGGATGAACTTTGCCACACATTTTTTAGCATTCCGTGGACGCAGTTTAGCGGCGTATAAAGAAGATGTCGAAGGGCTGGTTTTTTTACAGTTAATTGGGTTCAGCATTATTGTGATTGCATTATTTTTGTGGGATGCAGGAACGTATCAAGATTTTTGGCTGTCTTTACGACATGTCTCATTTAACCTGGTTTCTGTGGCGACTACCAGCGGTTTTATGACGGTAGATTTTGCTAAGTGGCCGATGATAGTGCCGTTGTGGATGCTGTTTTTAAGTAGCGTTGCGGTTAGTTCCGGTTCTACCGGCGGCGGGATAAAAATGATTAGAACCCGCATATTATATAAACAAGGGCAGCGCGAAATGGTTAAATTATTGCATCCTGCGGTGATTGACCCGTTAAAAGTGGGCAACCAAGTCATACCCAATAATGTCGTCTTTTCAGTATTGGGGTTCATCTTTTTTTATTTTTTTTCCGTGCTAATTTTAACCTTTGTGTTACTGGGTAGTAATTTAGACTTTATTTCTTCGTTTACGGCGGTAATTGCCTGTATTAATAACGCAGGTCCCGGATTAGGTGTGGTAGGGCCGGCAACGAATTATGGTAGCTTAACCGATTTTCAAACGTGGGTGTGTTCGCTGGCGATGTTATTAGGCAGATTAGAAATTTTTTCCCTGATTATTATTTTTACGCCGGCGTTTTGGCGTAAATAAGTGCAGAAAAGGAGAGGATTATTAAAACACTCATTGCCATATTGATGATTGTATTAATTGTATTGCTGCAAAATCGTTTATGGAATGGCGATGGCGGTATTGAACAGATTTTAAAATACGAAAATCGCTTAGACCAATTAAAAAAAGAAGTTCAAGACAGTCAAGATCGTAACATTGGTCTTTACGCAGAAATGTTAAATTTACGCAGCGGCTCGGAAGCTATTGAAGAACGCGCCCGCCATGAATTAGGGATGATAAAAGAGAATGAAACATTTTTTCAGATACTTGAATAAAATTTCCTGTTAATTTTAAATTTTTTACGCATGAATTTACCACAATATTATGCTGTTGTGCCCGCCGCTGGCGTGGGTAAACGTATGCAGGCCGACCGCCCTAAACAATACCTTTCCTTGCAAGGCGAGGTGGTTCTTGCACGAACTTTAAAACGTTTGTTGCAGGCAAATATTTTTACTGCGATTGTGGTCGCAATTTCGCCCGAAGACCCTTATTGGACAGAATTGGATATTTCAACCCATAGCCAAATTTTAACCGCCGCCGGTGGAAAAGAACGTGCGGATTCGGTGTTGTCAGCATTAAAAACTTTAGAAAATCAAGTAGATAATAATGATTGGATATTGGTGCATGATGCTGCACGTCCTTGTATTACGGCGAATGATATTCATAAACTGATTGCCACTGTAAGTGATGATGCTATAGGTGGGATTTTAGCTTTACCTTCACACGATACGTTAAAACAGGTTGAGGGGGGAGCTATTCAGCAGACTTTGGATCGGCGTAAAGTATGGCGAGCATTGACTCCGCAAATGTTTCGCTTTGGGGTGTTAAAACAGGCGTTGGAGCAAACTCAAGGTAATCCGGCTATTACTGATGAGGCCAGTGCAATAGAACTAATCGGTTTGACAGCAAGAATTGTTGAAGGTCGTCCTGATAATCTTAAAATTACCCAACCGGACGATTTACGCTTAGCGCAATTTTATTTGGAGCAACAATGATACGAGTAGGACAAGGGTATGATGTGCATCGTTTTACTGATGGTGATGCTATTATTTTAGGGGGCGTGACAATTCCATATCAACAAGCGTTAGAAGCGCATTCGGATGGTGATGTGGTGTTACATGCGCTAGCGGATGCAATATTGGGGGCAGCAGCGTTAGGGGATATTGGTAAGCATTTTCCCGATACTGATCCGGCGTTTAAAGGAGCCGATAGCCGTATCTTGTTGCGTCATGTGTATCAAGTTGTGCAGGAAAAGGGTTACAGGCTAATTAATGCGGACATCACGATTATTGCGCAAGCTCCGAGAATGTCGCCTTACACAGCCGCAATGTGTGCCAATATTGCAGCAGATTTACACGTTGCAGTGGATTTTATTAATGTCAAAGCGACTACAACGGAAAAACTAGGGTTTGAAGGCCGCAAAGAAGGCATTGCTGTGCAAGCGGTTGTGTTGATTGAATCAATGGTAACATGTTGACGTAACTTAAAAATCAATGAGTAAGCTGTCCAGAAATCAGTAAATTGGACGTGCATTCCATAAAGCGTGTGCCGCATTCGCATGACTTTTACCAATATCTCGCCCCCCCCCCAACAACGCGGCAATCCTCAGCTAATCAAATACGCTTAGTAAGCAATTCTTTTGCGTATCCGCAATTTTATGTTTGGCAGGTTTTAACATGAATTGCGGATAACATTTTTTAACCACCTCACGAGCATAATAATCTGGGTCGTGCATATTGGATAGGTAAACGTATAATCTATTATCTCTATGTATGCCGCAAGTTTTGGAGCTGGGATTGCATGAGTTTTCGCTACCGAAACAGTCCGGTTTTCATGGTTTTAGTGGGCACAATCAAGGTGAATGCGTTTTTGCAGCTACAGGCGGCGGAGCTTGTGCTATTGACAGCGCACGGACGGGTGACGGCGAAAGTTGTTACAGTTGCATCGTTTTGAGCGGGTAAGCTGAACGGCAGTTGTTGATGAGGGCGGGGTTGTTTGGATTTGGAAGAGAAAATAATAATGAATAGTCAAGTTGAATTGGTTTTATTAAAAGAAATTGAGGAACTCAAAAGAAAAGTTACTTTATTGGAAGATAATGCTGCACAAAAAATACCCGTTTATCAATACAGTAAAATAAGAGATTCAGATTTAAAAGCTTTGTTTGAGATTGAAAAAAACTTAGATGACCGTATTTTTAATGCTTGGTTTAGCAATAATTTTGTAATAGATTTTGCCACAGAAAGTTTTTTAAACGATTTAATTGTTGATAATAAATACTTAATTGACAGCTATAGTGAAGAAGATTTAAAAATTAATTTTATTGCGCCGATTTTGAATAAGGTGCGTTTTAAATCGTATGAAAAGAAAATTAGAGATTTTTATGAGCTTCCTTTAACTTATCAAACCGATGCGTTTATTTTAAGTGGAACAATTGATTTTGCTGTGGCGGAAGGTTTAGTGGAAAGTAAAAAGCCTTATTTCTTTATTCAGGAATTTAAACGCAGTGAAGAATACGGTAATCCAAGACCCCAGCTTTTAGCTGAATTAATTAGTGCGGTTGAATTAAATGATTGGCAGTTTATAAAAGGGGCTTATATTATTGGGGGCAACTGGCATTTTGCGATTTTGGAAAAACTAGCCGTTGGAAACTATCAATATTTTATTTCGCAAAATTTTGATTCGACTAAATTGGACGATTTAAAATTGATTTATAAAAATTTGTTGTTTGTTAAAGAGGAAATTATGAATTTGGTTGAATTACAATAACTGAGTTGTTTTCTGCAAATTAAAGCGGATTGCAGCAGATTTAGTTTTTAGAGGGCTTGAAGATGACACGCGATGAAGTGTTACCAGTAATTGAAAAGACCCTAAAAAAGAGGAGTTTCTGATGTTAATGACAGTTGATATACCGAATGATTTAGCCATGCGCCTTTTTCCGTTTGAGCAGAATTTGCCGCAAGTTTTGGAGCTGGGTTTGCATGAATTTACTTTGCCTAAGCAAAACGGTTTTCATGGTTTGGGTGAAATTTTGGAGTTTTTAGCGTCTATGCCGACACCGGAACAAGTCATGGCGTTGCGTCCGTCGGATAGTTTGCAAACTCAAATCAATGAATTATTGGAAAAGCAGCGGCAAGGAACGTTAAGCACGGTTGAGCAGCAGCAATGGCAACAGTTTGAATATGTGGAGCATTTGGTGCGGTTGGCGAAAGGCAATGCGTTGTTGAAATTAAAGGCGGCTGCGTGAGTTTGACTTACATTCCGCAGGATTTGCGGCGATTGGTTTATGAACGGGCGGCGGGTTGTTGTGAATATTGTTTGATTCCCGAAAAAGCGGTGTTATTTGCGCATCAGATTGATCATATTATTGCAGAGAAACATGGCGGATTGACGCAAGCTGATAATTTAGCGTTATGTTGTGCGCTGTGCAATAAGTACAAAGGCAGTGATATTGCCTCGCTGGATGAGGATGAGGTGGTGGCGTTGTATCATCCGCGTCGGCAGAATTGGGATGCACATTTTCAGTTGCAGGAGGCGATGATTGTGCCGTTGACTGCGCAGGGGCGGGTAACGGTTAAGTTGTTGCAGTTGAATCGGTCTGAGCGGATTGCGGAGCGACGGTTGTTAATGAGGGTGGGGTTGTTGGCAGTGAAAGGGGCTTGCTGAATTAGCAAGTTGTTTTGTGTAAATTAGAAATAATGAACTTCCATTTAACGTAAAGTTTTAGATAGGAATCAGAGATGGCATTTGATAAAGAACATTTTGGAAAAGTCCTTAAGGAAATTCAAAGACATTTAGAAGACAGTGAAACTTCCAAATTAGCACACTGGAATGCTGAAGTGGTTTATCGGAAAAGGCACATGTTTTTTATTGGTCTTCCTGCAACTATATTGTCAATTATTCTGACTTGGATATTATCATCTGACTTTCAACAGCTTGCTAATAGTTATCCATTTTTTAAAGCAATTGCACAACATATTCCCGTATTTATTGGATTAATTATTTCTCTTTTGAGTGGATTAGGAACGTTTTTAAATTTTACTGAACTGGCAACTAAACACAGAACTGCGGCTGAAAACTTGCATAGTTTGTGGAGAGATTGCAAAAATTGGGAAACTGACTTTCCTGATGATTCACTTTGTGAAAAAGCTGTCCAAGCCGCTCAACAATACAGAAAAAGACTAAATGATATTAATCGTGATGCTCCTCCAATACCTAAATGGGCTTGGAAAAGTGTAGAGCCTCAAAAAAAAGAAGGCTCTACATCCTATAAAATAGAGAGTTTTGAAAGTAATCAATAAGGTGTAATTCTAATGTCGGATGAAATAAAAAATAGACTAATCTTGGAGGCAAAAAGAATAGAAGAAGACGCTCTTTATTCTTCAAAAGGACATTACAATGCTGGTGAATCATGGAAATATGTTCATTATTGGATTGGCATTCCCACTGTAATTTTGGCAGCTTTAGCAAGTGCAAGTGCATTTGGCAAAGAAAGCTTAATAGCAGGAGTAATTGGGATTATCGTCACATCACTTACAGCATTATCAACATTTCTTGACCCAAGCGGAAAACAAAATACTCATAAAGCAGCAGGAGCAGCATTTGGCACACTAAAAAATCAAGCTCGATTATTTTATGAATTAGATGTTAATCTCGAAAATGATTTAGCTAAACTTCGGGAATCGTTAAATGCTTTAGCTTTAAAAAGAGATGATTTAAATACCACATGTCCTTCTATTCCAGAAAAAGCATATTTAAAGGCTAGAAATGAAATAGAAAAGGGTAATGCTATGTACAAAGTTGATAAGGAATACAGAAAATGACCGTTTTATCATATTTAAAAAGGATTGCAGATAATGCAGTACTCAATGATACTGAAAAAAGTTCAATAGATACATCTAGAAAGACTTTAGAGTCGCGGCTTGAATATCACTTTGATGATGAGTTATTTGATAAATTTATATTTGGTTCGTCAACAAGAGGGACTATTCTGCCAAGAAAGATGGATAGTAAGTCTGATATTGATTACATGGTTGTTTTTTCTGAGGATAGTTATAAACCAGCTACATATTTAAACAAATTAAAACTATTTGCTGAGAAATATTATTCCACATCATTAAAATATCAATCTTTTCCAACAATTGCATTAGAATTAAACCATATAAAATTTGAATTAGTACCTGCGATAAAGAGTTATTATGGTTATCAAATTCCATCCTCAACATCTAATTATTCAGATTGGGTAACAACAGCCCCCAATGACTTTAATCAAATTTTGACTAGAGCCAATGTAAACAACAAAAGTTTGATTAAACCTTTAGTGAGATTGGTTAAATATTGGAATGCTAAAAATGAATATGTTTTTGAATCTTATTTATTGGAAAAAAGGATTGTTGAGATGTCGTTTTGGAACTGTAGTGACCTTAAGGATTACTTTTATACAACAATTGAAAATTTGAGTCTTGGTATTAACGATGCTCAATGGAAAAAAGATAAACTTAACAAAGCAAAAGAAGTTGTTAAGAAAACTAAGGAATATGAAAGAGATAGTATGCCATATTTTGCTGAAAGTGAAATTAAAAAAATCATTCCTGAGTTATAATTTAAAAGACGTTAAACAATAGGAATCATTCATCATGATTTTACAAAAACAACTGTTTGAAGAAATCAAATTAATCCCTGCTGAAAAATATGCAGAACTCTATGATTTTCTTCATTATTACCGCTTGGGTTTAAACCAAGAGAAAATAAAACAATTTTCTGATAATTCAGAAAATAATTTACCTGCACCGATTTTAGAAGCGTTTAATGCCAGCCTAACTGAATTTGAGGAGTTATACCAAGAGCTGGCGAAATGACGCGCTATTTAACGCTTGATGAAACCCTAAAAATGCATTGCATTTTAATTAATCGTTACGGCGGCGCATTAGGCATAAGAGATAAAAACGGCTTGGAATCGGCTTTATATCGCCCACAATCCGGCTATTATGTGGATATTATCGCCGAAGCTGCCGCATTAATGGAAAGCCTGGTTATCAATTATCCATTTATTGACGGCAATAAACGCATTGCATTCGCCGTAACCGATGTATTTTTACGCATTAACGGCTTTAAAATTGTTGAAAAACCAATGCGAATTCACGAAAAAATGATGCAGCTTTTTGAAAATCAGCAATTTGATTTTATTCACGTCGAAATTATGTTGCGTGAAATTGTAAAGCCTAATCAACAATAAGAAACCGCCATGATTTTACAAAAACAACTGTTTGAAGAAATCAAATTAATCCCTGCTGAAAAATACGCAGAAATCTATGATTTTCTTCATTATTTACGTTTAAGTTTAAGCCAAGAAAAAACAGAAAAAAAATCCTTTAAAAAAACACCAAAATTCGGTTTTGCAAAAGGCACATTTAAAATGGCAGAAGATTTTGACGAACCATTAGAGGATTTTAAGGATTATATGTAATGAATTTGTTGCTTGATACGCATACCTTAATCTGGTTAGCCGAAGCCGATAATAATTTAAGTCAACCAGCAAAATCTGCCATCGAAAATCCTGCCAATACTTGCTATGTCAGTATCGCAACCTTTTGGGAAATGGCAATCAAAACCAGTCTTGGAAAATTAGAAATACAAATACCACTTGCACAATTAAAACAATTGGTCATTGAAAATGGCATAGAAATTTTGCCGATTGAATTTGAACATACTTTATTGATTACGCAATTGCCTTTTCATCATAAAGACCCATTTGACCGTTTATTGATTGCACAGGCAAAACTTGAAAAAATGACCTTATTAAGTAGGGATGAAAAGTTTGTACATTATGATATTCAAATTTTATGGTAGAAAATGAGGGAAAATAGCATGATTTTACAAAAAAACTGTTTGAAGAAAGCGAATTAATCCCTGCTAAAAAAATATCAGAAATAAAGGCGTATTAAAATGTCATCCGTTTTATTAAAACAGAAATTACAGGCTGAAATTGACCTAATACCAGAAAACAAATTGGCTGATTTGTCGGTTGCTGGAAAGACATAGACAATCAAGTATTTGAAATTTGTCGCTCAAAATAATATCGTGCCTTTAACAACAGAAGCTATAAAATATGCTCAGTTTGCGGGAATTGCTATAGCACCTGTAGCCAATTAACTCAATTAAAACAGCCCCAATTGTACTTGTGCTACTTCTGACATCATTTCGCGCGACCAAGGCGGATCAAGCACTACCTCTACCTCAACAGCACTTACTCCCGGTAACGCCCGAATGGCATTTTCCACGTCATTTTGCAATACCGGCCCCATGCCGCAACCGGGCGCAGTCAAAGTCATTTGAATGTGAACACTGTGTTGTCCTTGTCCGTTGTGCGTAATCCGACACGCATAAACTAAACCTAAATCGACAATATTCACTGGAATTTCAGGATCATAAACTGTTTTCATCACAGCCCAACAATTTTTCTCTATCGTTTGTGCATCAGTTGCTGGTGATAAAGTGTCTAATTGCAGTGGTTCTTTACCCAGTGCATCCGCATCAATTCCAGCGATGCGTACCATATTGCCATACGCAGTGACTACGGTAAAATTTGAGCCTAATGCTTGGTGTAGCGTCACTACGCTGTCTTTGGGCAGGATACCCGATGTGCCTTCAGGAATCGTCACAATAGCGACATCACGGGTTAAAACGATGCTTTCTTTGAATACAGACATAATTTTAAGAAGATAAATTAAAGGTTTGCGCGTTAATAACGTGTCCTGTAACACCAATACTGCGAGGGCTAAACAGATAAGTATAAACACGCTCTAAACTACTCATGCGCGGAAGTTGCGATTTGTCTTCGCCCGGATACGCCCGTTTACGGAGCGGCGAGTCAACCGCTCCGGGAACTAAAGTATTGACGCGCACTTTTTGTCCGGCTTCTAATTCTTCAGCAAAGATTTTCGCAAGACCTTCCAAAGCAATTTTAGTCACTCCGTAACCGGCCGAATAGGCTTTGCCAGTACGCGCCGCTGAATCGGAAGTAAAAACAACTGAGGCGTGTTCACTTTGTTGTAACACCGGTAATAAGACGCGGGTTAATAAAAAAGCGGCACTTAAATTAACATTCAAGGCACTCGCCCAATCTTTGGTAGAGCAATACGCCAACGGTGTAAAGCTGCTAAACTCAACCGCTGAATGTAATAAACCTTGTAATGAGCCATATTGCGTAGCAACGACACGCGCTAATTCGGCATAATCGGTTTCGCTTGCGCCAGCTAAATCAAACGGATACATTGCCGGTGTCGGTGCGCCAGTGGCGATAATTGCATCGTAAATCTTTTCTAACTTAGAAATGACTTTATCCAATAAAATAATAGTCGCCCCTTGTTTGGCTAACGCTAATGCCGCAGTTCCGCCTAAGCCACCGCCCGCACCGGTGATTAAAATAACTTGATTGTTTAATAACATAAAAATTTCTCTAGCCAGGCAGGAATATCTTTAGGGGTAGAAATAAGCCCATCTGCACCCCATTGTGCAGGGCAATCATTCGCCGTTAAATAGCCATAGGTGGCTGCTAAGGTTTGCATTGCCGCATTTTTGCCGGCAGTTATATCGTGTAGCGCGTCGCCAATAAACACGCATTGCTCCGGCTTAACCGCTGCGCGTTTGCAAGCTTCAAACATCGGTGCAGGATGCGGTTTGCTATCACTTGTGGTGTCTCCGCTAATAATGCAGGCGGCGCGGTCAGTTAACTTAAGCACGTCCATCAATGGCAAGGTAAAACGCTCGCGTTTATTTGTCACAACCCCCCACTTTAAACCTTTGTTTTCTATCCACATTAAAACTTCTGCGATACCGGAAAATAATCCACCATACCGCATAATATTGTTTTCATAATGCCAGAGCATGGTGTCTAAAATTACAGCATGTTTATCCACAGCGTGTGCTGCACTGCTGTGTTTTATCATTGCCGCTGCACCAAACGAAATATGCGCCTGCACTTGTGCCGCGGTTACTGTTTGAAAACCGTGTTCGCTTAAGGCACTGTTTAAACAGGCAATTAAATCCGGCGCACTGTCGACCAGCGTACCGTCTAAATCAAATAGCACACAGGTAAGAGGAGAATTGTCCATATTAGGCAGTATGTGGGCGTTGAAAAGCGGCAATATAATTAACGCTCACATCGTTATCTAAGCGAAAGCGTTTATTAAACGGATTGTAGGCAATGCCCACCATGCCTTTTAATTGCAAACCAGCCGCGCGTGCCGATTGACTTAATTCTGCCGGTTTAATAAAGGTTTTATACGCATGAGTACCTTTGGGCAGCATCTGTAATATATATTCCGCTGCTACAATCGCCAACAGATACGCCTGCGGCTTACGGTTGAGGGTGGAAAAAAACACCATGCCACCCGGTTTAACCAAGGTTGCGCAAGCGGCAATAATCGCCCCCGCATCGGGGACGTGTTCTAACATTTCCATGCAGGTTACATGATCAAAACTGGCGGGTTGCTGTTGGGCAAGGTCTTCGGCACTGATTTTTTGGTAATCCACTGCAATACCCGACTCTAAACCATGTAATTCAGCCACATCAATCAACTCCGCGCTTAAATCCACGCCTAAAACCTGTGCGCCGCGTTTTGCCAGACCTTCGCTTAAAATACCGCCGCCACAGCCAACATCAACAATGCGACTACCTGCTAATTGCGCATAATTTTCAATGAATTGAATCCGCAAGGGGTTAATGTCGTGCAAAGTTTTAAATTCACCCAGTTCATCCCACCAACGCTCTGCTTGGGAGCCAAATTTGTGAATTTCATGTAAATGGACATTGCTTGTTGCGGTCATCATCGGTACGCTCGCTAAGAGAAAGTATAGTTTACTATATTAGTGGGTTATTCGTCATCAAAACTCAATCAGGGTCACTGATTAAAGCCAATATTTCATCAACAGACATTTTGCCGCTTAATTCGCCACCTTCCAGCAAATTATGTGCTAAATCACGCTTGTGTTTATGCAGGGCGACAATTTTGTCTTCAATCGTGTCTTTGGCAACCAAGCGATAAATCGTCACTGGGCGTTGTTGCCCCATGCGATGTGCGCGGTCAGAAGCTTGGTCTTCAACCGCCGGATTCCACCAAGGGTCCATATGAATTACATAATCAGCCGCGGTTAAATTTAGCCCTGAGCCGCCCGCTTTTAAACTGATTAAAAACAAATCTCCCTGACCTGCCTGAAAAGCGTTCACCGCTTCGGTTCTTTTTACCACTGGCGTAGAACCATCTAAGTATTGGTAATGGATTTTTTTGCGGTCGAGTAATTCGCGGATAATAGTTAAATGTCCAACAAATTGACTAAAAACCAACGCTTTGTGACGATTGGAAATCAGTTCTTCGACTAATTCAGCAAATGCTTCCAATTTAGAACTACTTAAGGGGCTGTTTTGCAACACTAAACGCGGATGACAACAAGCGCGGCGTAATTTCATAATTTCTGTCAACACTTTTAAATGCTGTTGTCCCATACCCATAGCAGCATTTTTTTTCGCCTCCTGCATAGTTTCCATGGCATCACGCCGCAACGCCTCATAAAACGCTTGTTCTTCAGTTGATAATTCAATATGCAAAGTAACTTCAGTACGCGCCGGTAATTCGGTTAATACATCGGTTTTTAAGCGGCGCAAAATAAATGGGCGCAGTAATTTTTTCAAGCGTAGCTGCACAGCATGATCTTTATTATTTTCAATCGGTCCTGCGTATTGAGTATTGAATTTCTGTAAAGAACCTAATAATCCCGGATTAATAAAATTAAATAAATTCCACAACTCGCCCAAATGATTTTCAATCGGCGTGCCGGTAGTAATCAGCTTAAAATTTGCCGTTAACCCCATCACCGCTTTAGAACGCTTGGTTAGTCCATTCTTAATCGCCTGCGCCTCGTCAGCAACAATAGTTTGCCAGTGTTTCCCCGCTAATCTTTCTCCTTCGGTTTGCAACAAGCCATAGCTACATACCAGCACATCAAATGCCTGTGCTTGATCTAACATTTGTTGCCTATCGCCGCCGCCAAATTGTTGAATGCGTAACGTAGGCGCAAAGCGTTGCGCTTCTTCTAACCAATTCATACATACTGAAGTCGGGGCTAAAATCAGCGTTGCTCCCTCGCTGGCGCGCGCCAAAATTAATGCCAATGCCTGTACAGTTTTTCCCAATCCCATATCATCGGCTAAACAGGCTCCCGCCCCCCAATACGCTAAACGGTACAGCCATTGATAACCTTCCAATTGATAATCACGCAATGCCCCTTGAAAAGTCGATGGCAATTGCGGTTCTATCAGTGCCATGTCTTGCAAGCGTTGCACCTGTTGCTGCCATTGTTTTTCCGCTTTAATTGTCATGCCTTGCGTAATTTCTTCTAAAGCGGGGGCGGCTAACGGATGAAAACGCATTTTATCGTGGTGCAAATCGCCTAAGCCTACAAAATCATCTAAGCGTTGCCGTAATTCTTGTGTTAAAGCAATGACTTGCCCTTCTTCAAGGGTTAAAAACCGCCCTTTAGCACTTTTTAATAACTGCAACAATACCTGCATTTGCAGCACATCACCTTCGCCAATGTGCAAATTTCCTTCCACACTAAACCAGTTATTTTCCTTGCGGATAGAAAAATGACCCGCCGCTACCCCCAACACGCGCTTGATTTTAATGCTTTTACCTTTAGGCCATTGCAACAGCACAAAATCCGGTAATGCTTGCAATTGCAACAACGCTTCCAACGCCATCTCAGGGTCATCCATTAACCAATGCAACTCTTTCGATGGGTATAACTGCGGACAAGCTAGCAAAGTTTGCTCTAAATACTGCATTTCTTGGCTAAAATCGCGGGTCGTTTGTAATTGTTTACCGTCAATTTCCGCCAATACCATTTTACCGCCGAGCGCAGGTTTATAAATTGGTCCACCGTCACTAAACGGTTGAACAAAAAATTCAATTTGCAAACCATCATTAATCGGTTGCAAATGCACATGCAACCGGCTATCTGCACTGACTTCTGCTGCATGAACCGACTGACCGCCTATATCCGACTGCACAATTAACGTGCTGGCGATAGAGTTAATAGAATCAATCACTTGCTGCTTAGCGTAATTTGGCACATTCAAGCCATTTCGACCTAAAATTTCCGCCACTTGCCGGTGCTGCTTAGAAATCTTATACAACGTCACACCGTCATTTGCGGTTTTCTCTAACACAATCGTAGCGTTATTTTTAATCTGCGGTAGCAAAAAAATATGTAAATTCGCGCCTTTTTGCTTAACCAATAATTGCGGCTGACTGACTTTTATTTCAATGGGATTAATAAAAGCCTCGCGTTCTGCCCAATATAAATGCGGGTGTCCCACTGCGGCTAATAAAGCTTTTTCCCCCAGCACATAATCAGAACGCAAACCATAACCGTAATATTCATGCTCATATTCAATTTCAATACCGCGACAAATCTGTTTATCTTGTTCGGACAAATAATCAAACTCGGCTAAATTGTCAAACAGCCGTTTTAATGACACCGCTTTACCTTTTGTCCAACGACCGTTTTTGCCCATTTTTTGTTCACGCGGCAATAAACTAAACTGATCATTATTTAAACTTAATAACCAAATTAGGCGTGATTTTGCTTCAACTTGCTGAACCGTTGATGGCGAATCATTTAATTGTGCCAACGCATTTAATGCCCGCTCCCATACCGTCACTTTGGGCAATAAATCAATAATATCACCCAATGGTGAGCCTTTATATAACGCGGCAATTTGCACACATTGCTTATCGTGATAACCAAGTTTTTCCAATAATAATGAGCTGACTACAGCATACCATTTATAACCGAATTGATGCGCCTGTTTACAAAAAACCGCTAATGTTGCTAAAAAATCCTTGTTCATTTTTAACATTAAATCAACATGATCCAGCCAATATAAAGTTAAGACATGCAACAAATGCGGATAAGGGGTGTTTTTTGTAGATAAATATTTATTAAATAAAAATTCGCTGTTATCAACGGTTAATTTGCCGCGGTAAATATCCAGTGCATCTAATAAATACAAATGACAATTAATATACACATCATTTTCTATTTTACTGGCGATAACTAATTGTTTGCGTAATGTGTCTAAATATTCAGGAGAGCGCGTTTTTAATAAGCTAAAATAATAAAATAATCCACAAAACCCAGTAATGGTTAAATTGCGCTTACGGGTTATTTTTTTTAGTTCTGTAAAATAACTGTTAAATAAATCAATAGCTTCTGTATTTTTATTTTGTAAAAACCGCAGCGTTGCCAATAAATATAAATCACCTAATGATGTTTCATCTAATAACCATTCTTCCAGATTATCAAAATTACCGCGTAATAAACGATATTCAATTACGGTTTGTCGATACGCTTTAGTTTTAATCGTTGCAAAATATTTTTCTAATAAAAGATATGCAAAGGAACAGTCGGCTAAATGAAACTGATTTTCTTCCAAAAAGCTTTTTAATGCAACAAAGCGTATTTCGTTATCTAATTGTGCAAACCAGGTGTCATCAAAATTTTTAAAAAACAACCGTTGCAAGCTATCATTAAATTTATTATGAAATTGTTGATAAATGATATTCAGACTGTTTTTAAATTGCTGGCTGTCATTAATGTACAAATACAAACGCAGTTTTCTAAATTCAAAAGCAAAGTTAAGATAATAATGACCAGTTTTTAATATTTCGTTCACTAATTTAATAAAAAATGGTTTTTGCGCCGCTATTTTAATTAAGTCATCTGCTAAATCTGAACGACATAACCAGCCTTCGCGGCTGTTTTCTAAAATTCCTAATGCCAATAATTTATCTTTCAGCGGTTTATTAATTTGACTAATGGTTTCAGGCTGAAAACTATTGGTTTGTTTGAGTAGTTGTTGTAAGTTAAGATATCCAATCGGCAATAAAATAATGGCTAATGTTAATACAATTGTCTGTTCATTTTCAGTTAAAGTATAAAACTGATTGAGTGGTTTATTTTCCATTCTTTTACTGTAAGGAAATATTAAGGAGGATAATTAACGCAACTAATAACGCTACCGTTTTATGATAAGGTCGCGTTATTAGTATAAATAGAAAGTGAAGAATTGTGTTTAATTATTTAACAGGGTTTGACGTATAGATTCGATATCTTCATCGGTAAGCAATTCTCGATCTTGATTGAGCATTTGCCCTTCTAAACGTAAGGCGACAAAATTAAAGGTTCTGACAAAATCGTCAAATACAGCAACCGGATTATCCACTTTATCCGGTTGCATAAAAAAAACAATGCCCGGACAAAAAAATGCTGCTAAGTTAGTGCTGGGGAAAATCCCCGGTTTGACCATGCTTGCCACCCCGAAATCGACTAAACGCTGCGCATCAAGGCGTTCAAAAATTTGTAGATTGCCATATTCAAGTCCGACATCATGTAATATTTCAAATAATTCAACGCCGTTAAAGCCGGGTTTGGTTCTGGCCATAATACTAAATTGTACTAAGCTGGGCTTTTTGGGACTAACCGCGGCGGCTGTCAATACTTCAGACGCACTTTCAAGGGGCGAGTTAGTCAACGTTGGTTGGGTTATTTGTTCATCTGAGTTGTACTCCTCGTTCGCATCTTGCTCGTTGAGTGTATTTAAAGCAAATTCATCATCGTTATCAACGCCTAAATCTTCATCAGTATCATCACCGTAATCATCTAAATCTTGTCTAAATTTTTCATGCTGTAAATAACTCCACGCAATCATGCCGAGTATGACTAGCAACCCGACTGCAAATATCATAATTCTAATTAAATCTTTATCCATTAGCCTTCTGCCAATTGCACTGCTTCTTCAATATTAACCGCGACCATGCGAGAAACTCCCGGTTCGTTCATGGTCACACCTGTTAGCTGTTGAGCAATTTCCATTGTCACTTTGTTGTGTGAGATAAATAGAAACTGCACGCTTTGCGACATTTCCGCTACCATTTTTGAAAAACGTCCCACGTTTGCATCATCTAAAGGTGCGTCAACTTCATCGAGTAGACAAAAGGGTGCGGGATTAAGTTCAAAAATGGAAAATACCAAAGCAACTGCTGTCAACGCTTTTTCGCCACCTGAAAGTAAGTGAATAGAGCTATTTTTTTTGCCAGGTGGTCTGGCAATAATACTAACACCTGATTCTAATAGATTCTGTTGCGTTAGTTCCAAATATGCCTGTCCGCCGCCGAACAGTTTAGGAAATTTTTCTTGCAAACCTGTGTTTATTTTATCAAATGTTTCTTTAAAACGCAGACGAGTTTCGCGGTCAATTTTCGCAATAGCTTGCTCTAATGTGTCTAACCCGTCGATTAAGTCTTGCTGCTGATGCGTTAAAAAATCTAGCCTTTCGTTTTCGCTTTTATAATCTGCAATCGCATTTAGATTAACCATGCCTAATTGTTCAATAGCGTGGGTGAGTTGCTCTAATTGTTGCTTACATTGTATGTCATCCCCCTGAACAGGTAAGGTATGCAGCCATTCGCTCTGCGCAATACCTTGTTCATTAAACTGTTCAGTGATAGTTTGTTGCCGTACTTGATTTTCATGTTGGGCAAAACGCACGTTATCGACTTCCTGTTTGTTCTTTTCCACTGCTTGTTGCAATTGTAAAAACGCATTGTAGCTTAAGCTAATCGCCGTTTCGCATTTTTCCAGTGCTAAGCGTTGTTGCTGCAACAAAATTTCAAGTTGTTGCTGTTGCGCCTGTTGCTGTATTAAGTCGCGCTGCTGCGCACTTAATGCGATACTGATGCTTTGCTGTTTTTGTTGTAAAACATTGATGCGTTCAGCGGCGCGGGTTTGCTGCTGTTGTAAACGTTCCAGTTGTTTTAGTGTGGTTGCTTGCCTTGCTTGAGATAACTCAAGCTGGGTTTGTAAATGATGCACTTGTTGTTTAGCTGTCTCAGCGGCAATATCCAAGTCCTGTTGTTGACTGCGTAAAACGCATTGGGTTTGTTCTAACGCCTGTTTTTCATAACTTAACTGTGTTTGTTGTATAAGCGCGTGTTGCTTAAGTTGCTGAGCCTGCTCAATCTGCTCAGCATTATCGGTTAGATGTTGTGTTAATTCTGCAAGCTCAGCGTTTAATTGGGCAATACGCACAGTTTGCTGGTCTATTTTACTGTGTAATACACGCTGCGTAGCTTGATGATGTGCAAGTTCAGCGACCACGGTTTTTTCTGTTTTGACAAGTTGTTCAAGTTGCTGTTGTACAGTTTTCGCCGTATTATCAATCACTTCAAGCTGCTGTTCAAGTGCATTCACTTGTAAATCCACCGCTTGCTGCTGCTGTTTTAAATCGCGTAATTGTTGTTCACGCTGTAATACCCCGCGATGCGGATCATGGGCAGCGGATAATTTAAGCCAATCACGCCCCAGCCAGATTCCTTCTTGGGTAATAATAGATTCATAGCTTTTCAGTTGCTTACGCAGTGGTTCAGCAGTAGCTAATGATTCAACGCAATAAACCCCTGCTACCAGTGAGCTTACATCCCATACGCTGTGCATTTTATCCAGTAAGCGCGGTAACGATAACGCGGTTGATACGGCGGAAGGGGGGGACATTTCAAATAACACCAGACTTTCATCGTTTAAAGTCGCCAAGTGCTCCATCACTGTATGCAAACTATCCAAACACAGGGCGGCTAAATAATCACCTAATACAATTTCAACCGCTTGCTCCCAACCACTATCGACATGTAAAAATGCCGCCAATGGCGGTTTAGTTTCTAAACCTTGTGCAATTAACCAAGTTTGTCGCCGTTGCTTGTCTTTACCTAAAGCGTGTTGTTGCAATAATGTCAGCGAAGTCATTTTTCCAGTCAAGGTTTGTTGTTGTGAGCGCAATTGGTGTAATTGTGTATCGCCTTGTTTTATTTGCAAACTATGCTGTTGTATTTGTTGCTCAAGTAATAAGCGTTGTTTAGCTGAGGTGTCTTTCTGTTGTTCAAGTAACAGCATTGTTTCTGCCAATTCTTCAATTTCAAGGGATAAATCACTATTGGACAGAAGGTTTAATTCTTGTTGCGACTTTGCTAACCGAGTTTGTAATTGTTGACTATGCAATTGTAGCTGATTGAGTTTGGCTTGTTGCACTTGCACAGTGGTTTGTTGCTGTGCAAACGCGGTCTGATGTAGCTGCCATTGTTGCTGCCATGCTGCTTGTTGCTGCTGCCCTTGCTGTTGTGCTGTAAGGGTTTGTTGTTGTTGCTGCTGAGCCGTTTGTAAATCGCCTTCGTTGCGCACATAAAGTTGCTTAAGCTCTGCAAGCTGGGCTAATTCTTGCTGATGTTCGTGTTGGTCTATTGCTTGTTGCTGTTGTAACTGTTTAATTTCAGCTTCTAATTGCTGAAAATTTTGCTGTTCATGTGCAACAGTTTGCGCAAGCTGTTCAACTTTCGCACGAAGCTGATAAAACTGCTCTTGACTGACATCACATTGTTGCTGGTGATTTTTTTGCTCTGCACGCTGTTGAGTTAGCTGTTGTTCATTACGCTGATAGGCGGCGTGCAAGTTTTCTTGTTCAGCAAGCAAAACCTGTCCTTGCGCGTGTAATTGTTCAGCCAGTTGTTGATGCGTTTGCCAGCGCAAAGCTGTTAATTGCAACTTTACTAATCGCTGCTGTTTTTTTAACGCGACATATTTTTCCGCTTTTTCCGCCTGTTTTTGCAATTGTTTAACTTGTGCGGCAACTTCAGTACGCAAATCAGTCAAACGTTGCAAATTTTCGCGGGTGTGGCTAATGTGCATTTGTGTTTCATAACGGCGTTCTTTATATTTGGAAATGCCGGCTGCTTCTTCAATATGCACGCGCAACTCGTCCGGTTTGGCTTCCACCATTCGTGAAATTGTGCCTTGTTCAATAATAGCGTAACTGCGCGAACCTAAGCCCGTACCTAAAAACAAATCAGTAATGTCTTTACGGCGGCAACGATTGCCGTTTAAAGCATATAATGACTGTCCATCACGACTAACTTGGCGTTTAATCGCAAGTTTGGCATATTGCGAATATTCGCCTCCAATTTTGCCAGCACTATTATCAAAAATGAGTTCAACAGTGGCAACACTCACCGGTTTGCGAGTGGCACAGCCGTTAAAAATTACATCCGTCATATTACCGCCGCGCAAATGTTTGGCTGATGTTTCGCCCATCACCCAACGCACTGCGTCGATAATATTGGATTTGCCACAGCCATTAGGTCCTACAATAGCCGTAATAGTGCTACCAATAGGAATCACAGTTTGGTCAACAAACGATTTAAAACCTGAAAGTTTGATTTTTTCCAGTTTCATAACTGGTAGAATAGCCTATGTAAATGTTATCGAACTGCGTATTATTGACGATATAGACCCGATATTCGACCTTTTTATTTTTAATTTGTAATTTATCTATTATGACTACCGAACCTAAAAAAACCTTTGAAACTTTTGACAACCCGCAATCTGAACGCGATTATACAATTCGCATTGACGTACCGGAATTTACTTGTCTGTGTCCTAAAACTGGGCAACCTGATTTTGCCACCATTCATATTGAATACGTTCCGGATTTGTTGTGCTTAGAACTAAAAGCGTTAAAATTATATATGTGGTCATTTCGCGAACAAGGTGCGTTTCACGAAGCTGTGACTAACGAAATTTTAACCGATTTAGTTAAAATGATTGCACCGCGTTTTATGCGCATTCGTGCGGTCTTTAATGTGCGGGGGGGGATTTACACTACCGTGATTGTCGAGCATAAAAATCCGGAGTGGACACCGCCTGTTGTTGTGACTTTGGCTTAAAAAATCATCATGTTACCTGCTATTAAACACACCCAAGCATGGCTTAGACAGGTTATTATTGCGCATAATATTTGTCCGTTTGCGCGGGCGGTGGCAGATAAAAACTTGATTCATTACTATGTAGATGAAGCGGCAACCTTAGAAGAAAATTTAACCACTTTAATCGCCCAAGCGCAGTATTTAGACCAACAAGATGATGAAGTTGAAACAACGCTGCTGATTTATCCGCATCAATTTCCTGCGTTTGCAGAGTTTATTGATTATGTTGGGTTAGCGGATGAATTACTGATTATGCAAGGTTATGAAGGTATTTATCAATTAGCCAGTTTTCATCCGCATTATTGTTTTGCTGATGCCGCCCTTGAAGATGCCGCCAACTATACTAATCGTTCACCTTACCCAATGTTACATTTGATTCGTGAACGCAGTATCGAAGCCGCGTTACAACACTTTCCACATCCTGAAACCATTCCCGAACGGAATATTCAATTCACACGCGAACTCGGATTAGCCACCATGCAAGCTTTATTAAAAGCTTGCATGGTTTAAATTAATCCGTATTGGTAGATGCTGAACTTCCATCAGTAGAATCACTGCATGATTGCGTTGACGATGAATCATCTGTTGCAACACACGCACTGGCATCAATTCCCGTCCCGACATCCGCCACAGTAGTATCAAGAGCAGGATTATCGAGTGTAACATTATTGTCTGCAATGTTCGATGGCGCGGGGGCGGCTTCTATGACTTGTAATGACTGAATAAATTCCGCAAACCACAATGTTTCAGACACATTTTTTAAATCCGGGTCGTGCATAATATCCTCTGCACCGGGCAAACTGCCATGTTGCTTTGCATTCTTTAATGCTTCTAAACAGGCTTGTTGCTCATTGCATAAACTATAAACACATGCCAGATTATAAGAAGCACTACCTTGTTGAATTTGATTGGCTTTTTCAAAAGAGCGTTTTGCTGAAGCATATAAAGCATCATCCGCTGTTGCTTGCTTAAGCCGTGCTAAATCCATTAACGCAACGCCGCCATCAATCGCTGCACCCAAATAATCCGGGTCGATCAACAAACAAAACGAAAATTTAGTTACCGCCTCTTGATACAAAGCCGCAGCTTGTTCATCGGTTTTCGATTTAGCTTGATGTAACAGCGCAAATCCCCACTGATACAGCGTTTGTGAAATAAGTAATTCTTTGTGAATGGCAACTTCAAAGTTTTGATAGGCTTGATTATACAGGGCATCCGCCGTATCACCGCTAAGAATACGCGCTTTGGCAACTTGGTTAATTGCGTTTTTTAAAGCGGCTTTTTTTTTAATGACATCAAATAGTGACATAGTATTTCCTAAGATTAAGCTAAAAATGACATAAGCTATAGCATAGCAGTTGCAGTTTTTATTCGTAAACAGCTTTACAATTGAACATTTAAAAATTACAGCTATAAAAAAGCCCGCTAAAAAACGGGCTTTGTCTTAATACAACGTAAAAACGCTTAGTTTTTAGTTTTGTCCACAATTTGATTGGCTTTAATCCAAGGCATCATTGCGCGTAATTTTTCACCAATCACCTCAACTGGATGCTCAGCGTTTAAACGCCGCCGTGCGGTCATTTCAGGATAATTAGTCATCCCCTCCATAATAAAACGTTTTGCATAATCACCGGTTTGAATATTTTTCAACGCCTCTTTCATGGCTTTGCGGCTTTCTTCGTTAATGACTTTTGGGCCGGTAACATATTCGCCATATTCTGCATTATTAGAAATTGAATAATTCATATTGGCAATCCCACCTTCATAAATTAAATCTACGATTAATTTCGTTTCATGCAGACATTCAAAATACGCCATTTCTTCAGGATAACCGGCTTCAACTAACGTTTCAAAACCGGCTTTGATTAATTCGACAATACCACCGCATAATACCGCTTGTTCGCCGAATAAATCGGTTTCGGCTTCATCACGAAAAGTCGTTTCGATAATCCCGGAACGTCCGCCACCAATCGCGGAAGCATACGACAAACAAGTTTCTTTAGCTGTGCCAGACGCATTTTGATGCACTGCTATTAAATCAGGAATGCCGCCACCTTTAACAAATTCAGAACGCACAGTATGACCGGGTGCTTTGGGGGCGATCATAATTACGTCTAAATCTTTTCTGGGGACAATTTGATTGTAAAGAATTGAAAAACCGTGTGCAAACGCTAAAGCTGCACCTTGTTTAATATTTGGCTCGATTTCATCTTTGTATAAACGCGCTTGAAATTCGTCCGGAGTTAAAATCATCACTACGTCAGCGTCAGCTACGGCTGCGGGAACTTCTTTCACGGTTAAGCCTGAATTTTGCGCTTTAATTACCGAAGGCGAATTAGCACGCAAACCAACGACCACGTCAACGCCAGAGTCTTTTAAATTGTTAGCATGGGCGTGACCTTGTGAGCCGTAGCCGATAATGGCGACTTTTTTACCTTGGATGATTGAAAGGTCTGCGTCTTTGTCGTAATAAACTTGCATTGTTTTTCCTTGAATTTAAGTGTGTGAGTTTAAATGATTTACTTAGTCTGATTTATAAATAGCATATTCATCAATGGATTTTTGAAAAAATTGTTCTACAACTTTTCGTTTATAGTGCCTTGATAACTTGATTCGGAATCAATTTTTTCAAAATGCTCATTTCTATATTTTTTAAACCATTGATTAAATAATCTGTTTCGTGTTTTATGTCTGCTATCACTTGTATCGCAAAAGAAGGATATAACATTCCCCTCAAGTAATAATTTTTTGACTATATTACTAATGGTGACGGCTATACGTTTATCAAATGAAAGCTGCTCTTTATCAGAGATGCAGATAAGACTTATGTCGAATAACTTAATGAATGGAAAATTATGAAAAAATCTTCACTTGTATCTTGTAAAACAATTCGATAATAAATTCCAGAGTCAGTTAATAACGTATAGCCATAATTTATAAGGGGTGAGCAAGCTTAATTCCCCTTTTTATTAACTTATCCCTTGTAACTTCGCCTCTCAAGCAAGCTTGAATTACTTTTTTATCCTCCACTAATTTTTTCAATGCGGGAGGCATTTCACGAAATTTTGTTTTTTTAGCAAGATGTATTGTTTTCATAACATTATCTCCAAATTAATTTACAAGCTACAAAACAAATTTTTAAATATGAGCCGTTTCTTTTGCTCGAATTTTACTATCCACCAGATTTTTTATATCCTGCAAGACTTTCAGATTGCGTTATCGCATCAGCTTGAAATTGCAAAATATGAATTTGTTTAATATCTAATCCTGCAATCGTAACATTATGAGTAAGCTCTTTATTATTTTTTACTAAATCTTTTAATTCGCAATAAAATGGGTCGCTTTTGTCTAAAACAACAACACTTGCTAGCATTAAACGCTCTTCTTGGGTTGTTAGTTTAGGTTCAATAACATCAAAAATAACATCCATACTGTCCCACTCTCCAGCCGATAACCAATCAGCTTGTACGACAACATCCCATCTGTTAGGATACTTCTGGAGTTCGATTAATGCAAAAACAGAGAAATCCCCCCGTTTTTTACGGAGATCATCATATGCTTGATAAACTCGCTCTACAAACGATGATTTCACAATTCAACCTTTAAAATATTGTTTGCTATATGTTCAATCGCGTTAATAAATCCTGTTGCTTGTGACGTGGTTGCTATACCCCTTCTATAGCGTAAATCAACATTCCATATTCTTATTTTATTCCAATCGCGATTTTCTAAAATCTGGTTTTTTAACGCTTCATCCAACTTATTTACCAACTCTTCTGAAAGATGAATCTTCCAAGACTTTGACTCCTTGTCAAAGGCGTTATCGGGCTTTTTCCATGAGGTATCAAATTTTTTTAAAGCACCGTTAACATCTTTCCATTCATCTTCTCTATCAGGAAAGGCTGGCATTTCTTTACTATGACAAAGCTTTACTTTAATCGCAATTTCCAAGGCATAGCCTGCCATGTAAATCGCACCATCAAAACGGTTACCAGCGAGCAAACATTTAGCATCTAACAATTTCTCTCGTGCGGTTTGTTCAAAGTTTGCAATAGGTAAGGTTACAAATGCAACCCCTTCTCACCCCGCGAAATCCCCGTTGTCCCTGACCGCACCACCTCAATAATATTGTCTTTATCAATCGCTGCTACAAATGCGTCCAACTTATCCGAAGGTCCAGTCATCTCCACCACATAACTATGTGCCGTAACATCAATAATATTGCCACGAAAAATATCAGTAGTACGCTTAATTTCCTCGCGCGTTTCCAGTGTAGTTTTAATTTTAACCAGCATCAACTCGCGTTCCACATGCGGCGTTTCAACCAAATCAATCAGTTTAACCACATCAATTAACTTATTTAATTGTTTGGTAATTTGTTCAATAATATCATCATTGCCGCGTGTTACTAGCGTCATACGCGACAAACTGGCATCTTCGGTCGGCGCAACTGTTAATGACTCAATATTATACCCGCGTGCAGAAAATAACCCTGCAACTCGTGATAAAGCTCCGGCTTCGTTTTCGATCAAAATAGAAATAATGTGTCTCATCATGCTAACTCCCTGTCAGTAGACGTACCTAAAGCAATGCGCAATTTCATCTCGTGATGGGCTTTACCGGCTTCAATCATTGGATACACGTTTTCAGTTCTATCCGTCAAAATATCTAAAAATACTGTACGGTCTTTCATCGCAAATGCTTGCTCCAGCGCCGGACGCACTTGTTCAGGTTTATCAATTTGCATACCGACATGGCCATAGGCTTCTGCGAGTTTTACAAAGTCGGGAATGGTATCCATATAGGAATGTGAATAACGGCTTTCGTAAGAAAACTCTTGCCATTGCCGTACCATGCCCATATAACGGTTATTGAGGTTAATAATTTTCACAGGGGTTTTATACTGCAATGCTGTCGCCAACTCTTGAATACACATTTGAATACTCGCCTCACCGGTTACGCAAGCGACATCTAACTCAGGAAAGGCTAACTTTACCCCAATTGCCGCAGGTAAACCAAAACCCATCGTGCCTAAACCACCGGAATTAATCCACCGTCGTGGCTTATCAAACGGATAATATTGCGCAGCAAACATTTGATGTTGTCCAACATCAGACGTGACAATTGCCTCGCCTTGTGTGACTTGATAAAGCTGTTCAATGACATATTGCGGTTTAATTAAATTACTATTGCGATCATAGTCTAAACAATTTACTGACCGCCATTGTGCAATCTGCGTCCACCACGCCGCTAACGCTTTTTCATTGATTTTAATTGAACTGTCTTTGATTAACGCCAACATTTCTTTTAACACAGCTTTGACTTCGCCAACAATTGGAATATCAACTTTAACGGTTTTTGCTATCGAAGCGGGGTCAATATCGATGTGAATAATTTTTGCGTAGGGACAAAATTCAGTTAATTTGCCAGTAACACGGTCATCAAAACGCGCACCGATAGCGATAATCACATCACTTTCGTGCATCGCCATATTGGCTTCATAGGTGCCGTGCATTCCTAACATGCCAAGAAATTGTTTATCAGTCGCAGGGTATGCACCTAACCCCATTAAAGTATTAGTAATCGGATAACCTAAAGTTTGCGTGAGTTTAATCAGCTCTTTACTGCCTTCTCCTAAAATTACCCCGCCTCCTGAGTAAATAATTGGCCGATGCGCACAAAGCAATAAATCGACAGCTTTTTTAATTTGCCCACTGTGACCTTTCACCGCCGGATTATACGAGCGCATGGTTACTTTTTTAGGGTATTTATAAGCAACTTTAATATTAGGGTCGGTAATATCTTTGGGAATATCCACCACAACAGGACCTGGTCTGCCAGTGGTAGCAATATGGAAGGCTTTTTTCATGGTTTCAGCCAAATCAGCCACGTTTTTGACCAAAAAATTATGTTTAACGCATGGACGGGTGATGCCGATCATATCGACTTCTTGAAACGCATCACTGCCAATCACCGGCGTGGAGACTTGACCAGAAATAATCACCATCGGAATAGAATCCATATACGCAGTGGCAATACCCGTAACCGCATTGGTTGCACCCGGTCCTGATGTGACCAGTACTACCCCCGGTTTCCCGGTAGCGCGTGCGTAAGCATCAGCGGAATGGACGGCTGCTTGCTCATGCCTGACTAAAATGTGTTTTATATCGTCCTGATTAAACAGGGCATCATACAGGTGTAAAACCGCGCCACCCGGATAACCAAACAGAAATTCTACCCCTTCGTCTTTGAGACATTGGACAACAATATGTCCGCCACTGAGTTCCACGCTAATATCCTCTGATTAATCTAAACAAGTTTCTATTTTTTACAGCAAGCTGGGTAAAATACTGTTTTTAAAATTTTACGTCAAGCAATATCCACCTGTTTCGCTGTGCTTGGCGGGTTGCTTGAGTTCGGATTAAGATACTAGATTAAAATTTGAACGTTTTAACAAGCCTTCTCCCGTCCCCAACAACCCAGCAATGATGTTTTTTTGAATTTCAGATGCCCCTGAAAACAAGCGGCTGGCTAAAGCATCATCAACAAGCTGCGGTAAAAAACTCGCCGTAACTAATCCACTTGCGCCCATAATTTGCACCGCATCCAAACTTGATTGTAAAAACGCTTCACTGGCAAACAACTTGGTTTGCGCACTGGCTAACGTGATGCGTTTGTTAGCCGTTTTTAAACGCGCACATTCGTTAATCCATAATTTAAGCGAATCCAGCCGCAACTTCATGTCAGCAATTTTATGGCTAATCGCCTGATGCGAACCTAAAAATTGCCCTTGCACCAAGCGTTGCCGACTGTAATCAATTACTGTGTTTAACTGTTTATCCATGATCCCGCTAATGCCAGCAAATACAAAGGCGCGTTCTAATTCTAATGCTGTTTGTATCATTATTGCGCCTGCGCCGCTCTTACCCAGTTGGCGGTCGTATGGAATTTTACAATTTTGTAATAACACATCGCCCATAGGTGCATTTACACACCCTATAACTTGCGGTGCATCGCAAAACTTAGCCCCTAAATCAGTCTTTTTAACGAAAAACGCACTGATTTTGCCGTCTAACTTTGCATAAATCAGCAGCGCATCGGCGATCGGCGAGTTGGTGATAAAACGTTTGTGACCATTTAAAACAAAGCCATCGCTAATCGGCTGCGCACAGGTGGTGATAGCATTGACATCTGAGCCAGCGTGCGGCTCCGTAATGGCGTGACCTGCAATGATGTCCCCCGCTAATAACTTCGGCAACCATGTTTGCTGCTGTGCTGCATTGCCGTATAACAACAATGGAAACACACTGCCCCACAAATGCGCGTTAATTGACAAAATTAAGCCGCTGTCCAAACAGGCCTGTCCTAAAGCCTGATGCGCGATAACTAAATCAGCAAAACTATCGCCATGACCACCGTCTTGGCGGGCAATCGCATGTTTAAACAATTGCTGTTGAGCGCAATACTGAAAGCGTTGCCGTGCCGCTGCAATATCCCCTGCGGCGGGTAGGGAGGAAAAATCACGCATAACTATTTGAAAATAAATGTATTAGTGCTAAATAATCGAGTTTGCCATTGGATAAATAAGGCAAGTTTGCGACGACTTTAAATCTAGTCGGCAGCATATAAGTGGGCAAGGCTTGTTTAGCATGTTCTATCACGGTGGCTAACCGGGTTGGGTTTTCCAATACTAAAACCGCCGCCGGACGTTGCCCACTGCTGCTATCGCTTATGCCAACTACTGCGCAGTAGTTGACTTCAGGCATTGTATTGAATACAGCCTCAATTTCTGCCGGTTCAACACGATAGCCAGAACATTTGAGCATTCTGTCTAAACGCCCGTGATAGCAATATTCGCCATATTGATTGAAAGAAACTTTATCGCCGCTTGGATACGGAACTGATTGATTTCTTTGTATAAGTTGCCCGTTTTGCCAATAGCCGGAAAAATTATTCGCACACGCCACCAGCAATTCACCGTTATCAGCTATCTGCAATTGTGCATCACAAGCGGCAACCCCAAGCGGAATCGGGGTATCAGCATGTAAACGAGTGCGGTCAACCTGCCAATAGCAACACACATTCGTTTCGGTTGGACCGTATAAATTATATAACGCCGCTTGCGGTAAATACCGCGCTAATTTGATTAGAGGTGCGCTTGGGAATACTTCGCCGGCAAACAGTAAACGGCTTAAGCTGGTTAACGGCGTGATTTCTAAGCCGCCTTTAAAAACTAAAAAACACAATAACGATGGTACGGTGTACCAACAACTGATGTGGTGGGCATTTAACCAAGCTACTAATCGAACAGGTGATAAAGTTAACTCGGCGGGAACAAAATGCACGCTCGCACCGCTGGCTAAACTGCTGAATAAATCGAACACCGATAAATCGAAATGAAACGGTGCGAGACTGGCGATATTATCTTGCCTGTGAAGTTGAAAAATGTGCGCCGCCCAACGATAAAAATTTGCCATTGCGCCGTGGCTTAAAGCTACGCCTTTTGGCGTTCCGGTTGAGCCGGAAGTATAAAGGATCGCCGCGATAGTTTGTGGCGGACAGTCAACCACCGTTAACGGCTGTTCGTGTGCTAAGTTAACTGATGAGATGTCTAACCACAATGCTTTTTCAGTCAACGCAGGTGGGCAATTTCCCATTCCTAAAATAAGCTGTGGCTGCGCATCTGCAATAATAAAATTGATGCGCGGCAACGGATTTTGCACGTCTAGCGGTAAATAACTCAAACCAAGACTTAGCACTGCATAAATGGCAACAGTTGCGTCAATGCCGCGTTGTAAAAATAATGCGATAGGTTGTTGATTGACTTGTTTTTTTTGTAAACAACAAGCTAATTGCACAATGCGCTGTTGCAATTGTTTATAGTTAAGTTGTTGATTTTCTTGTACTACTGCAAGGCGTTCCGGTTGGATTGCCGTTTGTTGCACAAAATCGTCAATTAAATTCATCACGCCGTGTCCAATAATTCTTGCACCATTTGCTGATGCAAGCGCGTCATGTCCTCCGCGTTAAACAACGGGACAATGT
>JACCEE011362051.1_pt1 | contig 28939 bp, 29 predicted proteins | sample 7449931 | NCBI WGS metagenome assembly JACCEE01 (sample SAMN15323457, study PRJNA562643) | freshwater metagenome | isolation source: river surface water | place: USA:Blue River Watershed | collected 2017-08-19 | reverse complement strand
CCTGGGATAAAAAAGAAACGTTCAAATCGTTTGCTAATATAGTCGATTGCGTCAACAGTATAGTTAAGTGTACTAACATTAACAGTGGCACGATGATGGTGCCAGTCTCCCATAAAGATTGCAGTGTCGCAACCTTCCTTTTCAGCAGTGTCGCAAAACCATTTAACGAAATTCATACAATCGTCATTGTGTGCTTTGCTATTTTGACGCATGCCAAAATGAATGTCAGTGAAGACTGCTGCCCTCTTGAACATATCACTCATTTAAAATTCCTCTGATTTTAAGTTAGCAAGACGTTCACGTTCATCTCGCATTTGTGCTTCGTGCTCGAACTGCCGAGTAAAGCTAGGATTGCTACCGTATTCGATTAGCAAGTCGTCTCTAATCATTTGATTTTTCTTTTCGATGTTTAAAATACGAGTGAAGCTGTTGTCGATTGCCGCTGTATAATAAGCAAACGGGTTTTGACTTTTTGATTCGTCGAACTGTAGACCAATTTGACTTAATTGTAGTAAAGCCTGACTACGCATTTCATCTACGTAAGTATAACCACGCCAGTTAAATCGCATACTATATCGTTCACAGAGCAACATATAACTTTTGGCCAGCTTGTTAGTGATAGTACCTTCTAAACTAAACTCACCGGTTTCGATGTCTCCGCGCCAGTGACTTTTACCTACACAGATTAATTTTTCTTCACCATCTACGGCTTCAAATTTAAAATGTTGATAAGGCGGAAAATTACATTTGGCATGATGATCTCCTCGATTTTTTGGCGTCTTCTTTCGCCCTGGTTCTAACGGGATATGATCGTGAGTCATAATCCTAAACACTACATCTGTTTTACCAACCTTTTTATAGTCGATTTCCACTTCTGCTAGTTTAGTTTTTGGATTGGTTTTTTGGGCTTCTGACAGTGCTGCTTGACTAAGTTTTAATGCACGATTACGTTTGGCTTCTGCAATAGTTCGTATATTGATCTTGCTTGTATCGGCTAAAATTAAATCATAATCGCAGTATTCTGGCTTTGAGTAGCTGCTATACCTATTCTTACTAAGATGAATTTCTTTGAGTAATTCCTTGTTAGTTAGGTATTGTTTTGCTAAAGGGTTCGTAGTTGTCATAGATATATTGTATTATCTTGAGCATTGGATTGTCAAGCCTTTTGAATTAAAACTATATATTATTAGCCGCTAAATATAGTTATGAGCGGCGTATTTTTAAGACCAACAAACAAAATAGGCGATTTGGATATCCTTGAGTTTCCATATACGCCCCAGATCGACTACAGCAATGATGTTAAGTATGACCAATTTAATTTGGCTCACACTAACTATCAACCATATGCTTATGTTAGAACTGAAAACCCACAAATCAGTTTAAACTGCAAATTTAGTGCCCATACTAAAGACCATTTTAATATGAGCGAACGGGCTATTAGATTTTTAAGAACATATACCAAAATGAATTATGGTAGAGAAGATGAACAACGAGGTCAGCCTCCTCGAATCTTACGTTTTTATGCTTATGGAAACGGTATGTTCAATAACATACCTGTGGTGATTAGTAAATTTAATATCACTTTTCCTGAAGATGTCGATTACATAAAAGGTACAGTTAACATTGTTGACAATAAACAAACTGCTACTAACGTAGAAAACGTTGGATCTAGGTCTACTGCAACAACTGAAAAAGGCGAAGCTGACTTGGGGACTGTTACAGTAACAGCACAGAGAGATCGTGCAATTTATTTGCCTGCTTTCTTTCAAATTAGCATCAGCTTATTAATGCAACCTAATATTGCTAAAACTGTTAATGAATTCACTTTAGAAAAATTCGCGGCAGGACAGATGAGCAGAGCGGGGTACATTTAATGAATACACGTGGCTTATATTCTGGTAAAAGTTATTTGCGAAATGCATCTTTTAGAAAATTTTATTTAGATACCGCAGCGTTGCCTATAATAGATACCACTGATGGTGATTATATAGTTGTACCTCCTGAATGTGAAAATAGAATAGACTTGTTTAGTTTCCAGCAATACGGGTCTAGTAGACTTTGGTGGATCATTGCTTTAGCTAACGCTGATATAATTAAAGATACTATTTGGGATTTTAAATCTGGCATGACTGTATTTGTTCCTAGGGACGCAGTATTGTTAGAAAAACTTGCCGGGGTTAACTAATGGCTAGAATAACAAGTCATTTCCAGCCAGGGAAGCGAACGGACATACCTCCTGAGCAGTTGAAAGCTATAGGCCGGGGAGATGGTGGACACTACGGCATTGATTATAGTACACACAACAAAAACGGTAGTGCATTATATACAAACAGGCCGATGGAAGTAGTTTCCTCTAGAGTAATAAATGGCTACGGAAATACAATAGAATTAAGAGACCCAACAAGGCCCGACACTACTTTTTTCTATGCTCATTTAGATGAACTCCCAACACTTAAACCTGGACAGCAGTTACAACCGGGTGAAAATTTTGCATTTGCTGGAAACTCGGGTTCCAGAGGACCGAAACCTTATGATCCACATTTACATTATGAAGTAAGAAAAAACGGTGTAGCAATAGATCCTGAAAAATATCACAAAACAAATCCGCATGCCTCGAGCTGGTCGCCCAATGGCGGTGATTTGGATACGACGGAAGGCGATGATGGAGCACTTAAAAACGGCCGTCCTAGTGCATCTAAGCCTCCTGTTGCTAGCCCACCGAAGGAACAAGCTACAAAGCCAAGCGGACAAACAAATAAGTACCCTAACAGAACAACAAGACCAAATAGGGTACCTTCTTCTATTAGCCCTTTACATAACATCTGACGGAAAACAATAATGGCATTTACATATTATTCAAGATTGACACTAGTGCGACCAGACGAGGTAAATGAATTAGACCCTCGACTTGGTGTTGTTATTGCAGAAACTGCAACAACTGGAAAATTTATCATGAGTGATATATCATGGGACACTGCATCTGCTCCAAATGCAAAAACCATGACAACTATCAATACGCAAGGTGAATTAAAAATTTATGAGCCTATGGGTATGGCAATGTTTGATTACATCAAAGCCGCTGCATTTTCTATAGATATCGAAAATCATTTAGATGCTAGATTTTTGTTAGAAATTGAAGTATTGAGTGAAACCCTTCCTAAGGAAAATAGTCCTTACAAATATATTTGGCCTATTATGTTTATTGCCTCTGAAGTTAAAAGTAGCGTGAGCGAAAAAGGCACCGAATACAATATAAAATTCATACACACTGGGCATCATGCTCAGACTGACCTTGTGCAGCCTATTAAAGAAACTAGCAAACTGGATGCAGGAACAGTTGGCGAGTATTTGCAAAAACTTCAGCGTGACTTGGAAACTCGTGAATTTAAATATGCAGCCGCAAGGCAAAAAGCAGGTAGTGCTGCAACTCCAGGTGGAGATAATCCTGCCGCTAGCGATCCGTTCCACGATGAATACCATTTTATTGTACAGAAAGAAGTTGCAAATTTTAAATTTACCAGCAAAGGTGACAAAGATAATGCAGTGCAAGGAACATGGGGAGGGCTTGGAAAACTATGGGGATCATACAATATTACAGCTCGCCCTGGCATGACCTTAACACAACAAATTAACAGAATTTTACAAAGCACTGAAGAATCTGCTAATTTGCTATTAGGTAGAGATAAACCTCAAGCGCCTGATGCAACCGGTAGCAGTGCAAGCAATACTGCAAACTTAGAAGCAGAACTAGGCAAAGTTTATCAATTTTTTAGAATAGAAACTTTCAGTGTCTATAAGGCATTTGATTATATTAGGCAACGTTATGCTGTTAAGCATGTATTCTTTGTATTCTTGTCAGACCAGCCGAACATGTACCAGTACCCTGACGAGATAGCTTTAATTAATAAATTTAAAAATAGAGATAAAGCAATTAAAAAATTACAGTACTATATTCAAGAAGGTCTACTGCAAAAAACATACTATCATAATTACACTGGTTTAAATACTGAAATTTTAAAAGTCGATATCAACTTTAATCAAAGTTATAGTTTACCTAGTTTCCCTGTTATGTGGGCAGATAGAGGAACTACTGGTCCAGGTCCGATGAACTTGCAAAATTATAACAGACGAATTAGTGCGTATGTTCACAAAGACGATTTAGGTACAGCTCGCCGTGAAATAGAACGAATACGACGACAGGCGGTTAAGAATAATTCTTCGATAGATTATCTTATTAAAAAATATGCAAATGGAGATGAGAAGAAATTTCAGCGTGTGCTAGCTAACGACTTAGCAGTAAAAGCGGAATATAATCTTTTGCAAAAAAATAAAGAAAGTTTTGAGAAAGAACTTGCTCTTAGACAAGAAGAATTTAATACAAAAAGATCTGATTTGGGTTCTGTTAATACTATTAAGAATAGGCAAGATTTATTAAAGTCATTGGATTATGCAGAAGACTTAACAGACAAAGATTTTACAGAAATGTTGGATCGATATAAAGATGCTGAATATCACAATTTAAATCCTAGAATGGAACCCGATGTTATAGCAGAAAAGATTGATATTGTTAAATCCGAAAATGAAAAGTTAATGGAAAAACTTTTTGCAGTGATGATTAGCCCTCGAGATTTGGTAGAATTGGAACTAGAAATATTTCCAGACCCGTTCTGGCTAGGACCGCCTAACGTTCTAGGGCAAGGCGCAAAGAATCTTGATATGATAGAGTTTCCTTTAAAAAATGGAGACGAACTTAGAGAATTGTTAAACTCTAAGATGCAAAAAATTGACACAAGATGGAATACACGAGAACCAGTCTGGGGAGATTATGGTGTTGCGCCGTGGTATAAAGGCGCGCCATTATTTTACTTCTTAACAAAAGTGCCAGAAGGTTATGATGAAGACACTAATCTTCTTAAGTTTAATGCAAAAGATCAGATCCATGGAATTTACATGGTTTATGAAATTACAAATGACTTTAAAGACGGAAAGTGGACTCAGAAATTAAAAGCTAAAAGAGATATTTCTATACCTAGCCAGTATTTGCCTACTGGTGTAAACGGCGAGCTTACATTTGAGCAATTTGTTTCATATGTCAATGAACAACCGAGCGTGGCGGAAGAAGTTAGAGAAGCAGCTAGAGAAGAAGAACGTCAACGAACAAATCAAGCTGAAAAAGATAACTTAACTGGTAACGGCAGCGGTGCTGCGGGTGTTACTTTAAATGACAAAGTTCCAACACGTCAAGGTATACCAGAAGCACTACAAAAGTCTAAGGAATACCTGGCAGATAATCCGCCTCCATCAGTCGTTGATCCTGTTGCTGCGGCGAAAGAATTTGTTGCTAGTGGTATGTCTAAACAACAAGCGTACACTAAAGCTAAAGCTCAATATGAAAATCAAGTTGGCTCGTTCTTTAAACATTTAGAAACAGCGAACACTCAAGCCTATGCACAAGCTGGTGTTAACGGTGTTGTTCCGTATAGTGCAGATACTATGAAAGCTCTTGCAATACAACGAAGCGGCGTTGGCGGACTAAACGATTGGCGCGCAGGAAACACAACAGCACTTGGACCAGCAGCACTTAATAATCCAATGGGTGTTGGCGGCAACCCGGCAATCGGCAGGTATAATAAGTTTGACACATTTGAACAAGGCTTACAAGCAGGTAGTGATTATTACAATTATGGCGTTGGTGTATCTGTTAACAAGAATACAGCAAGTGACAGATTATTGTTACCAGATACTTGGCGAGGGAAAGAGTTAGAATATATTAAGAGAAAAACATCAGTAAGGTAAAAACATGACAAGAGTAGCTAATCCATATGGACAGAAAAAACCGCCATCAAATTATAACGATGGTGGTAATATTCCATCGAGTCCTGGTGTGTATATTGGCATCGTCAAAAAGAACGATGATCCACAGAACATGGGGAGACTGCAAGTTTATATTCCTGCTTTCGGCGGCGACCCCGAAGCAGACACAAGTTGGATTAGTGTAAGTTATGCAAGTCCTTTTGCAGGATCTACCAGTATATTTGACCAAGGAAGTAACGTCACTGAATACGAAGATACAATTAAGAGCTATGGCTTTTGGGCAGTACCTCCTGATATAGATGCTAGAGTTCTTGTTGCATTTGCCGATGGCGGAAGAATTGACAAGGGTTATTGGTTTGCCTGCTTGTTTCAGCGAGGAACACAAGTAAGTGTTCCGGGTATCCCGTCTAAAAAAACACACACTGGCGAAAACGTTCCTGCTGCACCAAAAAACAAACGAGACTTAGATTCTGATACTGAAAAGTATGTAGAGCACAAGCCAATGAGCAGTGCATTAAAAAGACAAGGATTGGAAAATGATCCTTTGAGGGGAACAACGACTAGCAGTGCAACACGAGAAAGTCCGAGTAGAGTAATAGGTCTATTAACTCCGGGACAGCAACAGTTTGTAATGGATGATGGTGATGTTAACGGGAACAACAAACTTATTAGACTTAGAACAGCCAACGGTTCTCAAGTTTTGCTAGATGATGTTTCTGGTCATATCTATATGATAACAAAAAACGGCGAAAGCTGGGTAGAGCTAAGTGCAGATGGAAAAATTCATTTGTATGGAAGCAGCGACATTAACATTAGAAGTCAAGGCAATCTAAACTTGTATGCAGATAACAATGTTAACATCGAAGCAGGTTCGGCAGTAAATGTAAAAACAAACAGCGGCTCTATTAAGTTAGAATCCGCAGATGAAGTATCTACATTTGCAACTTCGTCTACTAAAGTTACTAGCATGGAAACAAGTAATATTAATAGTGGAATTGCTCATTACGAAACTGCCGGACAGATTCACATGAATGGACCCACTGCTAGTGCCCATGAATTAATAGAAAAATATCAATTGCCTGTCAATTTAGGAGTTACTGAAAGTATTTGTAGCATAGTTCCAGAACACGAACCATGGGCTGGACATAGTGGTTTAATTAACCCAATTGGCTCCGGCAATCAACAAATGCAGGATGACCCTGCACCGGAACAACAACCGAGAACTCCGTCGGCAGAAGAAGCACCTGCTAAGATTATTAAAGAAGAAGTTGCAGAAGAAGACTTGCCAGAAGTTGTTGCATTAGAAGAAGTAAAAACTTCTGATGCGGCAATTAATAAGATAAAAGAAAGCAACGGATTTGCTCCAGTTAATGTAAAAGACGCTCAAGGACAAAGCGGCGGCTTTGGTAGTTCTATAACAAAACCGAATAACTTACAAACTTTAATTTCGTCTAGTATAGATAAAGTTACTAGTGCAGTTAAGAGTGGGGTTAATAGCGTTGCAAAAGCCTTTAATTTGAAATTACCAGAAGGCACAGGACCTTTCAACTTGTCTGCAAGTACATTTGATCAATTTAATAAAACGGTGGCAGAAGCAACTGCTGCTAAAGATAAATTAATCGCCAATCAAGATTCAACTAGCATGTTACCGTCTAGCAACTTAACTAGAGCTCAGGTTCAGAGTGTACTTGCAAAAGGTATCAATTTAGATGCTGCAAATGCCATGCTTGCAAATGATATATCTGATAATGAATCTAGTGTAAAAGCTACATTAGCAGCCGCAGGGGTTAAACAGATTCCGCAAAATGCATTTGACGGGCTAGTTAGTATGCAAAACCAATTGGGAGATGTAAGTTATTCTTACGTCAATGGAGAAAAAATTGATTTAACTTCATTGTATGCGTCTGGAGAATGGGAAAGAGCTGCAAGTTTTATTGCAGCCGACGAACGAGATCGTTCTAGACGTATACAAGAAGCAGCGATGATTGCTAAAAATAGTTATGGTCCAATACCTAACATGGATGCACTGGTTAACAACGGGCTAGCTAATGCTGCTGAATTATTAGCAAAAGGTAAACTGAATAAACAAACCGGAGAACCTGCTAGTAGCCAGCAAACAACAGCATTGGCTAGTGCATATTTAGAATCAACTGGAAATAGTTTGCCAGGGCAAACTATTGCAACTAACTTATCCGTTGTAGATACAGACGAATTATTAGAAGCTTATAAAAAGCAAATAGGGCCGTGGCCCTATTAACGGCTTAGATACATTCGATCTACTTGTCCGAATCCTACATAATGTACACAAAATATAGTTGCATCATGTAGGGTTTTAAATTGTTTAGTTACTCTAGTTCCTCCGGACAAATAATATTTTACAATCCACATTACCTGTTTACGAATTGCGCCAAATCAGGCGGAGTCCATCCTTGCGGTTTCAAAACTTTGCCGTCTTCACGTTTGCGAACTTTGCCTGTTTCTTTATCAATTTTAGCAAAGTTAGTTCGCATAACTTCTTTCCATCCGCCTTCACCGTCAAACCCGGCACTATGAATAGCACCTGTGGTAACAACAATAAAGTCTAGCAATGCATCTAGTTGTTCTACGCGATCTCCCATCAGCAACGCAGCTTTGAGTTCTTTCCATTCCTCTTCCATAAGGTCGAGGTAAAGTTTGTACTGTTCTTCATTTAGTTCTTCTACGGTTTGATCGCAAGACCGCATAAATTTTTCTTGATCTCTGAAAATATTTGTCATAGTTTTAGTGTTTCTATAAATTGTTCATCTGCGGTTATATAAGCCACAGGTTTAAGCCAGCCGTTGTTAATACATTCTGATATAATTAGTCTGTACTCTCTCGGGCAGTGCTGACTAATTTCAAAGCCAGCACGATTCGCCCTTAGCAACCCGTCATTTAAAGTAAACAATGGATCACCGGGCTTTACTGCACGTATGTTTGATTGTCTAACAACAAAACTCATTTTTTAAGGTTGTCCATGATCAATTGTTCAGCAGCATCGCGAATACGTTTTTGCTCGCACTCTACAGCTTTTCCGAACATTAGCGTAACTAACTCTGCCATCACTCTAGCACCATCTTCAGTTAAGTGACTATAATGTGCCCCAACACTGCTAACATAAGAATGTTCTCGATTCCTAGTTAAGGCCAATAACTGAGCTGCAAGAATATGGCCGATTTCTTTCTCAGTCATTTGTTTAGCCTTTCTTAAGCATTTCAGAGAATACAATTTTGCCAATTGATTCTCCAAAATTCTCGTTACTTTCAATAACATATAAGCTCGAATTCCAGCAATCGTTTCTTTCATCGTATGTCCTAGTTTCTAAAATTTTTCCGCCAGTGGCGTTATACAAGTTAAAATGAATAGTGTCGAAGTCAGCGTCTGAACCAGCAAAACTTTGCGCCCTGGGTCTAACCTTTGCACTAGAAATAGAACCTTTAGATCTATTTGCTAGTCCTATTCGTGGAACAGCTACATCAGTATACTGGGAGTTATTTTCTTCCGGGAATAAAAATCCAGTGAGTTTATTTCTTAACCAATTTTTCATGTTAATCCTTGATGTCTTATTATAGCAGGAATTAAAACTATGTCAAATGATTAGTTAAATGTTTCGAGCAACTTGATTATAGTTGGCTTGGCTGCTAACCATTCTGCTTTGTTTACTAAGATATCTTCTATATTGGTTTGATAAGGCGTTGGTATAGTATCTATTTTAATTGCTTTTGGTATGTCTTCGACTGGTAAGCCAAGAAGATCTAATAATGCAGGAGTGTTTCCTCCTTTAGCCATAAAGTCTTCGTAGAATATAACAGGTGCATTTGGGTTGAGATTTTTAATCTTAGTATAATGCATCATAAGGCCAAAGAATGTCATGCATTCGCTAAAAGAGAAATAACCGTTGTTTATTTCTTCAGTTGGACGATATTCAAATTTATTAGTTTCCATCATAGTACAGAATGATAGAAGTTGTGTTAATTTGTCTCGTCTCTCTAAGAAAATAAAATCAAAATGTTTTTTAAAAAACTCATATGTTTCACCGTTAAAGTCTTGAGTGAAAACTTTTGTGGTATATTTGGTATCACCTTCTAACAACTTTAGCCTATTTTTAGTGATAGTGTCTCTATACAAATGGTCTTCTAGAAATTTATTCTTTTCTCTCACATAAGAAAGTGACTGTATAACACCGTCTACTTTATCAAATTTTTCTCGGTAGTGAGGTGTGACAGTAAGGTATTGATTTAAATAATTTTTAGAACCAAATTTATGTCGTGCAATGTTGTACAACATTTTAACCATAACAGTAGACCCGGTTCTAGGTGTAGCAATTAATACAGGATTATTTTTTTCTAACATACATTATTTAATGTGCTAGTCGAAACTAACTAATCGTTTGATGTCCTTTGGCTTGACTGTTATGATATTATATCGTTGCCCTTTGAGTATAATAGGCAAATCTAACGTAATGGTAACTCTTGGACCTTCAAGTTCGCTAACAACACTGTCAGTTCCGACAGTGCCGATGAACGGGATTTTGTTCCATTTACCTGATACACGAGCGCCAAATTCCCATTTACCTTGATATCTATTTTTTGCAAAGTAGTCTGATAGGCTAGCCATTTAGTTTCCTTTTAGTAGCCAAATTAGTATATCTTCTTTGTGTAAGATACACAAGTCCTTGCTGAATTTGGTAACAGGCCTGGTAGAGGGACTAGGTTTAGCTAGCATCATTTTAACACTTCCAGCACCATTACCGCGAGCTTTTCCTAAACCTAAGACTTTGTAGATGTTGTTATGAAATACAACATAGTCCTCAACTTTAATCTCTCTGTCAATAATATCCGTAATCATTCTTCAACTCTAAAATGTTTTTGTAAGGCTTCAAGGTAATCGTCTGAGCCCATATGTAGGTTGCCGTTGTCAATCTTGCTATAAATGCCGGCACATTCTTTTACAATAAACTCAGCAAACTTTTCTAAACTATCGGGCGGGTCAAATGTAATGTATGCGTCTTGTTTGACAGCATCATTTTCCAATCGTTGCCAAAACTCTCCGCCAGCTCGTAGAGCAAGCTCTTTAATTCGTTCGTTCATTCCTTACCTCCGAAACGGCTCATTGCTTGTTCGCGGGCTTCTTGCTCGTTGCGGGCAATAACCCATAGTAGATCCTCTACCCACTCTTTGTGCCTAATGGCACGATATTTGATCTTGTATGCTCGTTTAGGGCCAGCACCGCCCGGTGACAACTCTACGGACAGGATCTCAAACTTGCGTAGATTCATTCTCCAACTCCGAAATATTGTTTTACATCTTTGCGGCTTGGCCAAGGTTCGTCATCAAAGGTAGCATTGAGAATGTAGTCATACACTTCCTCTACTATCAACTGGGCGAACTTAGTATCACGGTCTTGATTATATTTGTTTTCATCTACTGGGCGACCGTAAGAGTTTTCTCCAGGATTTTGTTCATAAGCATAACGACATGCTTCGTTTAACAGCTCTCGAATTCGTTCGTTCATACATACCATCCTCTAGGGTGATTCTTTGTATCCTGTTCCCATTGCTTTCGTACCATGTCGTTCCACTCGTTAACACTCTTACCTTGCAGTTCACGAATAACGTACCCGCCACCTGCTTTAACCAGGATGGGATACCATAAGTGATCTTCGTAACGAGGAACAATGCGATATGTCACTTAAACAATCCTTTACGGTCTACTCCTGTTTCGTAGTACTCACGTGCGGCACCGCTGTAATACATTACTAGGCCGCATTGTGTACACTTGTATCGATGCAGGTCAATGTCTACAGTTGTGCTAACAGTTTCATATACCCACTCGCCAGTTGATCCGCCGTGATACCAATCTTCCGTTTCTACCCAACGTTCAGTGCGTCTTTCATGACTGCAACTCATTCTTCAACTCCAAAATGTTCTTCAATCCTGTTTCCAATAATCATACCCGGACCAGACATTTTTGGAGCATCGTACTCGTTTGCAATGTCAACACACTCTTGCACCGTTAAACAGACCAGCGTTTGGTTAAACACTTGTTGTTTTTCCTGCTCGGTAATTTCCGCGCTGGTGCGATTGGTTTTTGTTGCCAACACGGCCAGCAGATATTGACTGCGATTCTTTGCACGATCAATTAGCGATTTAACAGCTTCGTTCATAGTAGTCCTGTAATAACTTTATACAAAAAATAAAATCCATACACTGCTAACGCCAAGATAGATAATTCTATCAACCAGCCAAGTAAAGACACGATGAGGTCGTTCATTCTTCAACTCCAAAATGTTGTGCAATGATTTCATCAGCATACAAATCGTGTATGCCTTTACCTGTAGAACATTGTTTAGTAAGTTCTATACATTCTTTCACAATCAATTCAGCGAACTTTTCCGCACTAAAGTGGGTCGTTTCATAGTGCATGTTATTAGTCGGATCAATTGCAATGCCAGGTACTTGTGCCTGTCTGTATAATTCAATCATTTTATCGTTCACAGTTTTTCTCCGGCCTTAAAACCACGGAAGCGAAGGAAGCGAGGGAATCGCAAACTGTAAGTACCGTCTTGATTTTGGGTAATAGCATCTGCACGAACTTCTACAATATTGCCAATGCACTCCCGACGATAACTCCAAAACTCGTCACGATCGCTATCACTGAAACCACTACCCACATTGACCACAATAGTTCGGCCATCGTCTTCGCCGCGACAAACAAGAGCACCCAACCGCCCAACATTACGTCCAGTACCTTCTTCAACATCGATAACCTCCAAGGAAACTTCAATAAAGGGCTTGAGCTTAAGCCAAGCTACACTGCGTTTGCACTCGTAAGGAGCTTCTGTGTCCTTGATCATAATTCCTTCGTAACCGCCGTCAATAGCTTGTTGATTAATAGCACGGAAACGTTTCTGACCTGCTTCTGTGTCCAAATCGACTAGTTCTTGCGCCAAAGTACGGAAGTTAGGCAGTGCTTCGATGTTGCCGTTGTACCAATCCTTGAGCCATTCGCTACGAGCAGACTGTGGGGTATTGCATTTACCTTTTTCAAAGTTAACAAGCGGTACAGCGTCGAACAAATACAGCAATGCGTCTTTAGCATTGACGTTATCTTTGCGATGCACCTGTTTCATCAAATCCTGGAAGCTGGTGCTCATAACTTCGCCGTCTAGCACCATAGGCTCAGTAAAGCCGGCAGCAACTTGTGTAAGTTGTTCTTTGAGATGAGGGAAATTCACAAGTTCTTTGCCGTTGCGGCTAAACTGATCCACACGCCCGTCGGGATATACAATAGTAATAACACGGACGCCATCGAGCTTAACTTCGATTAGCTTTTTGCCAGAAACTTTTGTTTCGTGATTAGCACTGTCGTGGGCTAGCTGGCAAGTAAAAACAGGGATAGCGTCTTTTACGACCTTGTTAATAGTTTTTTCGCTGACCCCGCAACGTAGGTCCTTGATAAGGACGCGGCGGTACCAATTGTTCCACTGCTCTTTGGTAGACTGATTCATCAGCTTAACTACTACATCACGAGCAGAGTTACCGGTGCAAGCCCGGTTAATAAAAAGTTGTACAGCATTGTTAAAGCTAGCCCAATCTAAACCAGGACCATCTTCGTTAGTTTTTTCGGGGATTTGTTTGAGCCCGAAAGTAATCATGCTGTCAAGTGCAAGCCTTGCACCAGCAAAGAAATCTGTATTACTTTTGTTTACTTCGATGATTTGTTCTTTGCCCAAACGGGAATTATCGTCTTCGAGCAGTTGGATAATGTTCCAAGGTTGATTCATTTTGACCCCATAAAAAATCGCTATAAACACATTATAGTGATATAGCGATTTTGTGTCAAATTATTTGAAATTTACTCGTATTCGTGATCCTGCATCAAGTCATAGCGTTTTTTGTACATTAGACTTAGTTCATCTTTGAGTTTTAGTTTTTGTTTTTTGAGGTTTTCTACTTGAAACTCGTCCCAACTTTTTTGTTTTAGGATTTGGTCCAACTGGCGTTCGATTGCAGTATGTTGATTATCCAGTGTGCGGATGTGATGTTCTAAAGATTCGATATTCATAATACCTCCTTTTACGGCTATGCCGTTACATTATTTAAGTTAAGTATAACGTTTTTATGCCTTGTACACAAGATCTAATCCGCCCATTTTGCCAACATAAACACCGTTTTCGTGTCTGCTGACTAGATTGACTTTTACGCCTTGAATCGCTGCTACTAATGTTCGTTCGTTTAATGCAAGTACATCTGCTAGCAAAGCCTTGCTGTTATTTTCACAAACAATCATAACTTGTTTTGGCGTATTTGACTTGATCCACTCATTTTTATTCATATGTGCTCCGTTCATTAAATACTTATATTATTTTGTAATAAATATTAGTATGCGTAAATTTAAAGGCTTTAGTACAGTAGACCGACGTAGCGGCAATTTCAAATTATATGACATTGAGTTAGCAAAACGTGATTTACTTAACGAATTTTATACCCGAAAAGGTGAGCGTCTCATGAGTCCTACTTTTGGTAGTATTGTATGGGACTTGCTATTTGACCCAATGACTGAAGACACAACAGAGCTTATCCGGGAAGACACATTAAGAATAGTTACTAAAGACCCTCGTTTAGAATTAAGAGATTTTGCAGTTACTGAAAGCGAACATTCGATAACTGTAACAGTTTTATTAAATTATGTTCCAACTGCTACTATAACAGAATTAGTTGCAGTATTCAATAGAGATACAGCTTATAATCAAGCACAAGGATAACCAATGCCAAAAGCAATAAGACAAGAAAATTTATATGGTGCAGAAGATTGGAGTATAGTTTATACTAGCTTCAAAAATGCAGAATTCATTAGCTACGACTTTGATACACTACGTCAAAGTATGGTTGATTACATGCAAACTAACTATGCAGAAGAATTTAACGATTACATTCAAAACAGTGAATTTATTGCTTTGCTAGATTTAGTTGCTTATGTAGGACAAAACTTAGCATTCCGTATGGATTTAAATGCTAGAGAAAACATTCTAGATACGGCAGAAAAGCGTGAAAGTGTATTACGTATTGCACGTATGCTTTCTTACAAACCAAAACGTGTTCGTCCTGCTCAAGGCTTTTTAAAAGTTACAAGTGCAGTTACTACTGAGCAACTGCTAGACAGCACCGGTTCTAACTTATCTAATAAAGTAGTTCAATGGGGCGCCGATCCTAGTGAGTTAGAATACGAACGTTTTCTAACTATCATGAATGCAGCTTTCTCTGATTTGAATAAGTTTGGTACTCCTATCAAACAAGCAGTTAGTGAAACAAACTCTAATATCTTTGAAGTTTACAGGTTTAATAATCCTGCTACTTTTACTAACTATCCTATCAATGCAATTGCAGATGGAATTAATTTAAATTTTGATTTATTACCTGTCGACATAGATTCTTTGGGAGTGATCACGCAAATCGAACCAAGTTACGAAAACGGATTTACTGTTATGTACAGAAATGACAGCAAAGGTGTTGGTAGCACAAAAACAGGTTTCTTTTTCTTAGCAAAACAAGGCTATATTTCTTCTACAGTTGAAACATTTGTAAGTCCTATTGCAAACGCAGTAATAGATATTCCTTCGAGTGGAAATATTTCTGAAGAAGATTTCTTTGTACAAACAATCGACGATACCGGCAGTGTTATTAAAACATGGACACGAGTAGGCGACACTAATTTTACTAACATTGTAGTTAACGAATACGGAGCAGCAAATAAAGATGTTTACGAAGTAATATACAGCGACAACGATATTACTAGTATTAAATTTGGCGACGGAACATTTAGTAATCCTCCTACCGGTAATATTAGAGTATGGTATCGTTTAGCAGAGGACAGGTATGTTAGAGTTAAGGCAGGAGATATTAACAATGCAACGTTTGATATTCAGTATGTAAATCCAGACAACCAGACACATACACTTTCGTTGACACTTGAGTTACAGGACAATATGGTAACCGGATTACCGTCCGAGTCTATTAACGAAATTAAACAAAACGCACCCGAAGCATTCTACAGCAAAAACAGAATGGTAACAGGTGATGACTACAACGGATTCTTGCCAACTCTTAACAATGATGTGCTGGTACTTAAAGCAGAAAATAGAACATTTAGTGGACATAGTCGTTATGTTGACTTAAAAGATCCGACGGGTAAGAATCGTCCGTTGATGGAATTTGCAGACGACGGGTTTATATACAGAGACGAAAGCGTTAAGAACTTATTTGTACCTGATAACACTAGCAGACGAACTGTTGATTTGTTAGATGAGTTTATCGAAAAACAATTAAGCGACTTGGGCTTATTAAATTTCTATTACGGTCGTTTGAATTTAACTAACATAACAGGCGGTACCAGCGAACCCGGCAACGGCGAATATGGTTATTTTCCTGTTGTTAATTCCGAAAAAACGATTTATCACTCTACTTTAACTTCAGAGCTAGCTGCAACTGACATTATTAATACCTTAACTGTTGCAAGCATTAACACAACAGATGCGTATGACAATTTTGATATAGACGGCGGCTTACTACAGATAGGTAATGAATTGATTACTTACAACACAATTAGCAACAATACTTTTGTGGGTGTTGAGCGCGGAGTATTTGGTACAACAAAACAAACTCATGCCGCAGGAACACAAGTTTTCAAAGTCACTGACTATAGATGGAGAGTTGCATATAACGATGCAACTAGTAGCAACGGCTACGTTAGTGAGTCTAATAATAGCACAGTGCCTCAAAAATTAGGGTATACCACTGGCGGCGTTTTACGTGCAGTTCGCCCAGGCTCAATGATAAAATTACAAAATGAAGCCGGAACTTACCAGTGGGTAACTATTTCCGACATCAAAGGCGACGGCTTGGGTATAGAAGACAATAATTACAACTACACAGGCTTATTAGTAAACGGATACGGTGCAGTAGAATTAAACAAATCAGTTACTAGTTTAGACAGAATACAAACAATCATTCCTCCGTTTACTAGAGTGTTTGATGACTCTGCAAGAGAGGCTCTGTTAGAAAAATTAGAAAATAAAGAATCTTTTGCATTAAAGTTTGATAATATTACACCTAAGTGGACAATCATCGGAGAGGATGTGTTTCTAGAAAGTCCATATGATAACAGAGACGATGAGTCTGCATGGCTCATTAATTGTAAGCGTGAGACTAATGGCTGGACAGTTAGTGTGCGCCAGCTGGATTATATCTTTGGAAGCGAAGAATTAATTAGATTCTACAACATTAATTTTGCCCCGACATTTAATCCAGGTGTTAAATCGATTAGTAGAGATAAGATATCATTGCTAACATTAAGTTCCGGCGGCAAGTTGGCCGAGTTTGAAAATTATAAGATCAGCGGGTATTATGTATACGATGACGGCTACACCGATAATAGTAAAGTTAAAGTTACGTCATTGGATGTTGATAATAACTTCTTGCCAGACAACCCTGAACATTTCTTAAATGTAATTGATGGCAACCAAGTTGCACTAGTGGCGTATAACGAAGGCGATTTTAGTTACATTGTACCAACTGGCATCGATACTGAAGAAGATATCATTCTCAAAGTACCTGGTAGAATGGGAATAGCGTTTAAGTGGGAACATACTGTTGACATTGACCAAACTCTAAATCCAAGTCTTACTAACATTATCGACGTTTATGTCTTAACTAAGAGTTACAACGAAGATTACATTTCTTGGAAGAAGAAAAATAATGCCAAACTAGTTGCACCACAACCGCAAACTAGCGAAGAATTAAGAAATAGCTTCTCTAATTTGAATAGGTATAAAATGATGACAGATGAAGTTGTGTTTCATCCTGTTAAATTTAAACCGTTATTTGGTACGTTGAGCGATCCAGAATTCCAAGCACAATTTAAAGTTGTTAAGAGCCCAAAGAGTAAATTAACAGACAGTGAAATCAAGAGTAAAGTAGTCAATGCAATTGACACTTATTTTACACCTGGCAATTTTAGCTTCGGAGAAAATTTTTACTTTACTGAATTAGCAGCCTACATTCACACAGTGTTAAATAAAGATCTAAGCAGCGTAGTTATTGTACCTGTTAGCCAGTCAAGTAAATTCGGATCGCTGTTCCAGATACAGCCAGATAGAAATGAAGTTGTCACTAGTGTTGCTAGTGTCAACGATATTATAGTTATAAACGAGATCACAGATAGTAACATTAGGATCGGACGATGAGCAAAAAAACTAAAAAACCAGCAGAACAAACAGCAACAAAAGTTAAAAATATAAACCTGTTGCCGCAAGTGTTTGCAACAGAGCCAAATAAAAAGATGCTAGATGCAACTCTAGATGTTATGTCTAGTAAAGGGCAAATGTTGCCGTTTAGAGAAACACATGGCTTAAGATCTGCAAGTAATAAAGTAGAAGAGTTTTTTGTTGATGAAGCAGACGAAGTTCGAAGAGAAAGTCAAGCAAATACTGCATTGATTTTTCAAGATAACGACTCTAATTTTTCAGGCAAGGCTAGTTACTTAGACATAGATAATTATTTTAATTTAAAAAACATGCCATTGTTAGATGGCACTGTACTTGATAAGAATATTAACGTTTTAGATTTGCCTGTTAACCCTTATAAGATTACCGACTACGGTTTATTTTATTGGCTAGCAGCAGGCTTACCTGCTTGTAAAATTCACCTCGAGCCAAAAGAAGATAACACATCTAAATTTTCTGTAATCGATGATATTATCGGAAAACCGTATGTAACTATCGTAGATGATGCAACAGGAAGAAGTTTAGAACTACAAACTGGCATGGTGATTTATTTTACTGGTAAGTTAGACGATACAGATTACTTAACTGTCGATGAAGACAATCCTGTTACGTTTTTTGTTCACGGAGTCGGTGATTATATAGAATTAACAAGAACAACCGCAGTAGACAAAAGAATACCTAACAGCTATTTAAAAAAGCGTCCGTGGGATAAAGATGCAGTATATATAGATCCTCCTGCAATAAAATGGGATAGCGAAGTTTGGGACGGCAGTGAATTGATAAGTAGCCAGCCGGAGTATGTCACGCAAGAACGAGCAAATGTTAATCATAATCCGTGGCAAGTAATAGATCGTTGGTATCACATAACAACGATCAGAACAGTTGCACAATTCTTAGGGATCAATGTCAGTGAAATTGCAAACGCTACTAACAAAGCAAAACGTCCGATTATCACTTTTTACAAAGGTATTAAATTATTCAACTGGCCTAACAACATTCGTGCAGAAGTTGTTGCGATATTACCATATAACAAAACAAAATATCAAGGACTAACAACAATAAAAGACTCTGTCGGTTTTAGCTTATCCGACAATGACTTGGTAGTTTTTGAAGATGACGCGGGGGTATATCGTGTTAACAACTTGGCAACAAGTGCTACATTTACTTTAGTGTTAACTGCCGCAGAAAAAGACGGTGCATTGATTACAGCAGAAAGTGCATTACAGTATCACCGACTAATTTATAAAAATTCTTCATGGCAGTTTGCACAGAACAAAACAGAGCCGAACCAAACTCCTTTGTTTGATTTTTATAACAGCGATAAAGTATCGTTAGAAACATTAAACGAATCAAACTTTGCAGGAGCTGCTATATTAGGATTTAAAGAAGGTAACACTTTAGACCTTGTGCTACAAAAATACATAGAAGTTAGCAGCATCGATTTTGATTTAATAAACGAAGCTAATTCTAGTGCAGTTAGTCCTAACCAATTAAAATTCTACACTGAAGTAGATTCTGCATGGGAATATACAGATTCGTTAACAGGCCAAGCAAAGAACATTGTGGGACCGTATGGATTTGCAATAGGCTCTAACGTTTTTAGTTTTTATCAACAACGCCGAGGACTTGATATAACAAAACAAGTTCAAGACTTGATTTACAAAACAGGTCAAGATGAAATATGGTCAGCACCTATAGAACCCTTTGCTAGTGCAATGGAAGTGATACATGTCTACTATGATCAAACAGAACGCTGGCAATTTTACACAGAAGTAGGTAATTACGGATTAGTTAAATTTTCTAGTAAAAAGAGTTTTAACACAATCGAGTCGTTGTTACCTTTAATTGCAGGTAAGAAAATACAAATAGTTTGTCATAATCTACCGCAACCTTTCGTTCTTTACAAAACTGAAATTATTGATAATATTACAACTGCAATCTTGTTAGAAGAACCGTACTGCTTTAATAACTCTATTACCGACGGTGTTATAGATCTCGACCTTACAGATAGCATTTCATTAGATGGTGGTATCTCTTTCATAGAAAACGAATTAGTAGCCGACGAAAGAGTTTTACAATTTAGCTTTACTATGTCTGGAAGCAAGCCTTTATTAAAAACAGCCCTAGTTAAACCAGAATATAAATGGAGGTTTTTACAGAATTTGCATTTTAAAGATAAAACCAACCCAATATTCAATGGATATGATTATCTAATCGATGATTATATTTTACCTGACGGCACTTTTAGTTATTACCAAGCAGTTCGTGCAACACCTTTGCTAGTCACTAAAATTGCAGATGGCGACAAAGTGTTGGTAGACGGAGTTCTCAACAATCCTGTTCAAAAAACAGCACCGCTTAGTTTGACACTCAATCCGTTGAATCAAGCTCTGACGACATTAAACTATTTTAGTTTATATCAGCATGCAACAAGTATCAAATCAAATGCTACTAATAGTAAAGAATATGTTGATTTTGAGTCATTGTTACAGTCTGCACAATTATCTACAGGCACATTTGTAAAACACAGTAGTCCTATTAGCAAGTTATCTGTTTTAGCAACAAGCATGCCGTTTGATTTTACTGAGTTATTAATTAAACAAGGAAAACACTATGACATTTTTCTTACTAAGTTAAAAACAGAATTAGCTAATGTTATAGACAATAACAATTATGAACAACTTTCTTCATATGAATTATTATCGCTAGTGTTAGAGAAGATATTTGTCAATGATATTAAAAAAGATGGATTCTGGTCTCACAGCAATATGTTAGGTTGGGGAGAAAAGTTAGACAACTACAGAGAAACTTCATTCGTTGTAGATTCTGCTTCACAGACTTTTACTTTAAACGGCGAGTTTGAAACAATAAGTCATCGCGCAGGCAAGGAGTTGTTGACTCAAATTACTGCTGACAATAAATTTTTAGTCAGAGGTGTTGACTATACTTTTAATTCTTCTGATGATAATTATGTTAGCTTAACGTTTGCTGATACAGTTATCGGGAAAACAGTTAATATCAAGCAGTGGTATAGTAGATTTAAATCTCAAGTACCTGCTAGCTTGGCAAAGTTAGGATTGGTTCCACCGTACCGTCCTGAAATTTATCGAGACAATTCATTTGCTTCTTCGGCTTATTTCTTGATAAGACATGACGGTTCTAAATTATTATTAGAACAAGGCGTTGACAGTGATAATTATCCTAATAATTTAGTAGAAAGATTATTGTATGAATACGAACTAGCAGTTTGGGCTAATTTGTCATACGATGTTAGGAATAACGATTTTAAAGAAATAATAGAATCAATTCCTGGATACTTTAGATCTAAAGAACGCACATATAAAGAAGCAGTGCAACCGCACACTGATGAAGCCCACTCTTGGTTAGTTGAAAACAATATTTACGATATTGCTAACCCTAACTATGACATTAATGATGCATTTACATGGTTATATCAACTTGGCTCCGGAGACGATGAATCTACTTTAGTAGGATCATGGAGACTAATATATAAATTTATATTTGATACAGATAGACCTCATACACATCCATGGGAAATGTTAGGCTATACAGTTAAGCCATATTGGTGGGATACTTATTATAGCTGGACTGATTCTGTCAAACGAACTGCACTCGAGCTTGCGTTAAGAACAGGTAAATTCAGCAACCCTTCACAGGCAAGTCATGTGAATCCAAAATTTGCAAGGTGCAATGCAAAAGATATAGATCAGTTTTTCCCAGTAGACGCTTTGGGTAATTTGGTGCCGCCGAATGATAGTAGCATGTCTTGGTCGAATGTTAATGCACTAAACGAAGAATGGACATGGGATTTAGGCACATTCGGCCCTTATGAACAAGTATTCGCTAGCACCCAGCGAGGTGTTGCTGCAACAGCTAAAGCTATGTTCTTGAATGCTCCGATATTATACACAAATAGAAATTGGGTACCTGGGCAGCAAGTCAGAAATTCTTGGGAACAATATGTTGACAGAACTTCTGGCATTTGGCAACAAGGTGCTATTGAACACGACTATCATCGTTCTGAAGTAGACGGACAAACAGTGTACACGTCTGGTATCGAAAGTTTATATGCAGAATTTTGTATTCTAAATAATAAAGATTTTGTTAGTGAAGTAGTTGACAAATTTAATAATGTTAAAGTTAACAAGGAATTCTTATTACAAGGATTTAGCAATAAAGACAATATTAAAATACAAAGCACTAGCATTAATAGTCAACGTCAAACTTTATTCATTCCGGAAGAAAGTTATGCAGTACGTACAGTTAAACATTATCCGCATAAAGAAGTGTTTTATTCTGCAATGAGAATTGTGTTTGACGGTACTCGTTATTCTGTGTTTGGCTTTTGTAAAGAAAATACAAAATTTAATATATTCTTACCAACAGTCGGCAGCTCTACTATGAGTATTAATGTTGGCGGAACAGTGATTAAACAAAAAGTCAAATACGATGCTACTGCAATTTCGTTAGACTATGGAACTTCATTTACTAATAGATTTGATTTATTTGACTATATTATCGGTTATGGCAAATACTTAGAATCCTTGGGGTTTAAATTTGATACACCCGAAGGCGGTGATATCAGGAACTGGCAATTGAGTGCAAAGCAATTTATATTCTGGAGCAATGATCAGCTTGCACCTGGAAATTACATTGATTTGAATCCTGCCGCTGATTCTATAGAGTATGCTACCACCTTCGGTCAATTAGAAAACCTAGAAGGCACAAACTTAAATCCAGGTTTGTGTGTGGACCGCTACAATCGCCCGTTGTTTAGTAAAGACTTGTTAGTTAATAGAAACAACGACGGTTTTGTTTCTATCTCAACTAAAGATACTGCAAGAGCCATCTACGGTATTAAGATGACGTTTGCGTCTTATGAAACAGTTGTGCATTTAGATTCTGTTAGTGTGTTCGATGACATATACTTCCTGCCTGAACAAAGTACGTCTAAACGTAGTTTTGTTTTCGGCGGCAAGAAAACACAAAACTGGACAGGAGAATATTTTGCACCAGGTTATGTCTTCGCATCCGGAAACAAGGGATTGATTCCTAACTTAGACACTATGTCAGAACAAGGAAGAAGCTTGTTGGATGTAGAATCTGTATTGATAGACCCAACAGTAGCAGATGCGATTAGAGACCAATTCGGTCTAAGCAGAAACGTTGAGTTGAAGCAGTTATTCCTTCAAGAATCTAACGAAGTATTGTTTAAAAATGCAATTACTTATACAAAAGGAACTAATCAGGTATTTTCCGGTTTAGAACCATTGACTCACACAGACGAATCTAGCACTAGACCATATGAAGAATACATGGTCCGCCTGGGAGAATTTGGTAATACAAAAAATATCGATTACTTTGAATTTGAATTATTATCAGAAGATCTAAAGCGTGATTCCCAAGTCGCACAAGTAATTAAATTTATCGGTTCTGCAGAACCAGAAACAGAATCTAAGATATTGTATATTAAAGACAATAGCCCACGTTGGGTGTATAAGCCTTTAAATAAGCAACTACGTTTTAATACTCTGGAAAATTCATACAGTTTATTAAAGTCAGGCGGTCCGGTGCTCGACGGAGATTTTAATTTCAAAGTCGACAGGCTTGAAACTCTTCCAACTTTATTCAATGAATTTGCGCCTTTGGCAATTATCGAACACTATGATGCAACTGCAAGCTATAAAAAGTTTGACCAAGTTCGTTATGACGGTAAGTTGTATTATGCACGAACTACAGTTAGTCCAAACACTTGGGCAAATAACAATGACAAGTTTACACAAATAGATGAGCCATTTTTGCCTAACATTTATGTTAATAACTATTACAAAACTAATCCAGATTTAAGTTCTAGCGGTTCTAGTATTTTTACTCCAGGCACTTGGCAACTGTTGCAAACTGTAGATAGAAGCATCGGTGTTGTTGAAACTTGCCCAGGTCCAAATGATACAAGCCGCGCAAGAATATCAACAAACAAACCACACGGTTTGCAAAAAGGTGATTACGTTGTTATTGTTAACGTTATTAAAGATGCAACTTCGGTAGATGGTCTATGGCAAGTTATAGAAGTAGAAGGCACAGACAAATTCTATGTTAATACTAGAATAACTTGTGTCATTGGCACAGGCAAAATATTCCCGCTGAAGCCGGTTAGATTTAAAAATAGCGAAGACTTTGCTCTTGCTACAGACGCCCGTGGTTATGCCTGGAAGAAAAAAGTTAATCCTTTTGAAAATGCAATCGACGGGACGGTTGCAGACTATCCGTTAACTACTAGCGGATATTCTAGCATTTATCCTATTGCTATAATCGACGATGGTTTAAATTCTAGCAATGCTGAAGCAAGTTTTGACTTTGGAAATTTTAAAGTTTATTCTGTCAACGGGGGAACAAGTTCATTAGTTAAAGAAGAAAGTCAACTAGTCGATGTAAGTGACGTAGAACATTTAGTAATATATGACTATAGTTCAAACAAGACACTTGCAACTTTGGAGCTCTTTGATCCTAAGAAATTGCTAATTCCTGAAGTCTTTAAAAATGATATTGATGTTATCGGACGAGTAGATCCTGCACGTTATAATAGAACATCAGATGAATTTAAGAGCGTTTATACTAGTTTAAGTTGGTATGAAGAAATGGTAGGCCGCCGCTGGTGGGATACCAGCACTGTTAACTTTGCTGATTACGAAACTGGCAGTGATTTATTAAAAGCTAAACATTGGGGAAGTAATTTAAGCACTGCACCTGCAGATGTTTATGAATGGACTAAGAGCCCTGTACATCCAAACCAATGGAAAAAGTTAGTAGAAAATAAAACAGAAGTATTCGGACAAGTTGCAACAGGTGAAGCCTACGTAGATCGTTCTTTAAATAAAGACAATTATCACTGGGTTGAAGAACAAGATTACACTAACGGCAATGCTTATACAGTTTATTATTTCTGGGTTAAAAACAAAAAGACAATTGCCAAAGAAAGTTCTAATAGAATTTATACAACACATCAATTAGCCGCTTATGTATTAAATCCAAGTGCAGCTGGATTAGCATGGTGGTCACCGATAGGTTACGATTCTATCATGTTAAAGGGTGTTGATAGATATTTGAATAATTCTAGCACAGTTGTACAGATTAAGAAAAAATCTAAAGGCAATGAAAAACACCAGCAATGGACATTTATTGCAGAAGGACACGAAACTGAAACGATTCCAGAATGGATACATATCCGCTTTAGAGATAGTATCAGTGCTCATGTTTATTACAGAACTATAGGTAACTATACTTCGTTCTCGGGTACTGAAATTTATAAACAAAGCAATATTGTTAAATTTAACGATGAGTTCTATGTATGTAGAATTAACATGTTTGAGCCTGCTGGAACTATGGATATCTACAGCGAAGATAACTTAAACGGTGCATGGTTTAAACTAACTGATGTTTTCGAACTCCCTGGATCATTAATAGGAACCTGGGATGGTTACTTCTGGGATAACATACCATATGACTATTCTTTAGACAAGTTCTGGTTCTGGAAAACTAAAAACGTTCCTGATCAAATCAACTTACACAGATACAGCCGTTTGGGTAATGGCATTAGACCGTACTTACAAAGTTGGTTTGCAGACACACTAGAAGCTAGAAGAACGTTTATTAAACAATTAAACGAAACAATGACTCATGTTGATATTTCTAGTGTTGCTAATTGGGGTAACACAAGATTAAACAACACAGAGTTTAAAATTGCAGATGAACAAGTAGACATAACACAATACTGGTCTTATGTTGATTTCCGTGCAGAAACATTTGACGCTACGAAAGCCATTTCGCTAGTTCTCGATTCCGAGTCTGATATCTACACAGTGTCCACAGCATCTGGCGATTATGTTAAAGTGAACACAGGTATACGCGACTATGTAATTTACGAAAAGAATTCGGATCAAAGCTTCTCAGTCGTTTACCGAACTAACGGTGCAATAGAGTTTGATGCAATATTATATGATCCTGTAGGATTAAGTTCGTGGGACACAGTTGGTAATGATGTATATCCGTGGGACTTTGATTTGAATGCAGTGTTTAACGCAATAGTCGATGCATTACGATATGAAATACTAATTGGCAACTATGTCAAATACTATTCTACTTTAATTTGTGTTATGTTTAGATATGTTCTTGCAGAACAAGTTAACGTTGATTGGCTAACAAAGTCTAGTACTATTGAACCAGTAAACTTAATAGGACAAAGCCTAACTAACGATGATACGTTAAAGCGTGACAAAATTTCTGTTTTAACTAATTTCTATACTAGCGTTAAATCTTACAGAGATAAGATACGCGGCGGCTCTGTTAGCAAGACAGTCAGTGAGGACGTTGTTTTAGAAACAGCAGAAACATTGAAAATAACAGAATTCGAAGCTGGCGTTGAAGTAGATTCTTATTTTAGAATTTAAATACCTAGTTAAATAAAATGTTAAATATAATAAACAAGGAACAATATGCTTACGCCAGTTAAAGTTACGATACAGGGATTAATTAAGATAACCGACTTAGAAACAGGTGCAGTATTAAGGGAAACCGAAAATGCTGCTAATCCTGAAGCTATGAGCTTGATACTTGCAACAATGTTGCAAGGAAACAATAGTCAATATGTATATGAATTGCACTTGGGCAATGGCGGAACGGTTATCGACGAAACTGGTAATATTACCTACAAAGATGTAACAGAAAACTTATCATTAGGAACAGTTGCAGATTTGTATAATCCTGTTTTTTATCGAGTAGTAGACACTTTAGACGAAATTAATAACCCGGACATTACAAGAAATTATGTGGCCGTGAACCACTTAGATGGTTTGCCTTATACTGACCTTGTATTAGTTTGCACGTTAGACGAGGAAGATCCTGTAGATTTTTCAGGAGAACTAATTTTTAACGAAATTGGTATTAAGAGCAAAGGCAGTTCTGGGTTAAATTCAGGATTCTTGCTAACTCATGCAACTTTCGAACCCGTTGTTAAGAATACAAACAGGGCTATACAAATAGAGTACACTTTACGCATACGTTCGTAATTTGATAAATAATTCTAGTAAAGGAATTTTAATGCAATGGCATATGATGTAACTAAAACAGACGGTTCTCGATTAACAATCGTCGCAGACAGAACAGTAGACGTAACTACCCCTATTAAGTTAGTTGGTAAAAATTACGCTGGCTACGGTGAAATTATGGCAGAGAACCTAGTTCACATAATCGAACATTTCAGCAATCCTACAGCACCTGTAAACCCTGTTATTGGACAACACTGGTGGAACAGCTCTGAGCAAGTGCTTTATGTTTACCATTCTACAGGTTGGAGCCCGATTGGCGGCAAGGACTTGTTGGGCGGTCTGCAAACCGGTTTTAAAATTGGCGTAATACACGACAATGCTGGCAACAGTCACCCTGCTATGCAAATATTAGTAGGCGGCGACATTGTTGCTATTATGAGCAGCGAAGCTGGTAGTTATACACCAGGCGGAGTAGACGCAGGATTGGTAGATAGATTTCCTATGATAGGACAAGGCATCAACATGAACGATGGTTCTAGTTCCGGTACAGACTATGGAAACTTTAAAATCCGTGGCCGCGCAATGGAAGCAGAATTTGCCGACATGGCTGAAATTTATCGCAGCGACACAGAATTATTACCCGGTAACCTAGTTGTACTAGGCGGTGAAAAAGAAATTACAAAAACAAGTAAAGAGTTCGATGATCAAATCTTTGGCGTTATTTCTACTGCCCCAGGCTTCTTGTTAAATGCAAAAGAAAAATTAAAAGAACTTGCATACCCGGTTGCATTAAAAGGTCGTGTGCCTTGCTTAGTAACTGGTACTGTTCGTAAAGGACAACGAATTGTTGCAAGTGATATTGCTGGCGTAGGCATGGCAACAGATACTTTTGATGCAGCAGCAATTATAGGTCGTGCTATTGGTTATAAAGAAACTAACGGAGTAGGTTTAGTAGAAGTTGCTGTTGGAGTAAGGTAATGTCAGTTTCTAAAGGCAGTAAAATCACAGCGATTGATTATAATTTGTTAGTGTCGGACACTAACAAAATTTTTGCCGATAATTATTTGTCTAGTGCTCCTACAACTGATCCCATTCAAAGAGCCAATCAAGCGTTTGGTTGGGGAAATGAAGAAGCCGATTTGGCAAGCATGGGAACTAAAATTTCTGCAGAACTAGTTAACCAAGTTATAGATAGATTAAATATCGGTTCCGAACATACAGGAGGACAGTATGAGTTGGATCGCGTTATTCAAGGACAGAAAGTTACTGCTAGTATTTGGCAGGACATGCAAACAGTTATAGAAGATATAACACCAAATAAGAACAATGCAGACCTTGGGCAAACGGCACTTTCTGAACTTGGAACTATTGCTCATTCTTCTGGATTTGATAACACATTAATTTATATAGTTGATTTGGAGTTTGACAGCTATAACCAAGCTCGTTATTATTTTAACAGCGGTAGCACTGTTAGATTGAATTTAGAAACACAAGGCGGAAATGCTCTTGCAACTCTATGGGCAGACGTGTATGCTAGACTTGGCACAGTTAGCGTTTCTCTAACTAATACATTATCTACTACTTCGAATATTATCAGCGAAAACAAAGGGTTTGAAGACTTAAACGGAACAGAGCAGTTGTTGCTGACTTGTTTTGGCTCCAGTTCCGGCGGATATGGCTACGGATATGGCTACGGATATGGCTACGGATATGGCTACGGATATGGCTACGGATATGGCTACGGTTCAGGCAGCAGCAATCGT
>JACCEE012510858.1_pt1 | contig 28969 bp, 31 predicted proteins | sample 7449931 | NCBI WGS metagenome assembly JACCEE01 (sample SAMN15323457, study PRJNA562643) | freshwater metagenome | isolation source: river surface water | place: USA:Blue River Watershed | collected 2017-08-19 | reverse complement strand
GTTACGCATTCTTTTAAAAAGTTTTAGTAGCTCAGTTGGCAGAGCACAGGGCTGAAAACCTTGGGGTCGTTGGTTCGAATCCAGCTTAAAACAAATGAATTTAAATTATAAACTATTTTTTAAATATATTCTTTTTCATTCAAATCAAATCTTTTTAAAATATTTAAATAGAAATGATAAAAATTTGAATGTTTACATAAACGAAAGTAACTTATATTTTTTAACATTACACATCAAATTATCTTCATTATTTTATTCAACTCAACTTTGTGAAATTTTTGCTTATGAAACTTTCTCAAACACTAATCAAGTAAATTTAAACCCTATTTTAGACTCTAAAATACCTCTCACTAATAATTCTATTATTGTTTATAATTTTCATTGTATTCTTTTTCAACAAAGATTTTTTATTTTTAGTTTATTAAATAATAAAAAAAATATTAAAAACCAATCACTCACTTTAAATTCTTTAAATTCAATTACAGAACTATATTTAAATGCTAATTGGTTAGAAAGAGAGGTTTCAGAATTGCATGGAATTTTTTTCAATAATAAAAAAGATTTAAGAAACCTAATGTTAACTTACGGTGATGTAAGTGCTCCAATGAGAAAATCATTTCCTTCTATAGGTGTAAAAGAACTTTTTTACGATACTACAACCGATTTACTTATCAATAGTAGAATATCAATACAATTTTAATATTTTTTTTCGGGCTATCGTCTAACGGTTAGGACATCAGACTTTCAATTTGAGAATGTAGGTTCGAATCCTTCTAGCCCGATTTTGAAGAATTTTTATTCCAATAATAAAATATTTTTATTTCAAAAAAACTTACCTTTTATTAATTCAAAAAATATAATATTTAATTTTTATTTCGTTTCTTTAATATCTCCATTTTTACTCACCAATCTAAGATTTACGTACAATAAACAAATCTCAAAAAAAAAAATACTTGTTAAACAGTCATATATATTGTTATCTTGATTTTTTTATTTAAATTTTATTCAACAAAAAAAAAATACTAAAAACAATTTAAAATTTTTAATTCTACCAACCTTTAATCGAACCTTTACTTTAACAAAAGCACCAATTGCTCATAAAAATTGATCAAAAGAACAATATAAATTCCAACTTTATAAATTTAAAATATCATTTAATGTAGAATTAAAAGATAATAATATTTTAGACTCTTTAAATAAATCAATTTTATTTTCTTTATTAACAAAAAAATATTTTCCTCAATTTGAGACTAATTTAATTTTTTTAAAAAATATTTCTATAACTTACAAATTTTATGATAATAAATTTTTAAATTATTACCTTTTTTTTAAAAAATAAATTTAAATAAACCCGCATGATGGAATTGGTAGACATGCAAGACTTAAAATTTTGTCTCTCACGAGGTCCTGGTTCGACTCCAGGTGCGGGTAACTGTTTTTTTTCTATTTTTTCTATTTTTTCTATTTCGACTTGTGTAATTTTATAATATTTAAGTTTTTAACTTTTTCAATTAATTTTTGAATTTATCATTTTTTGTTTATTTATTTGTTTTTATCTTTTTATTTGTTAAATTAATATGTTTTTTATTTCTTTCTCTTCGTTATGAAGTTTTTCTTATTTTTTTTTATTTATTTATACAATTGTTATTTTTTCAATAATATTATACGCTTTACCTACTTTAAAAAATTCGTTAAATTATTCTTTTACTAAAAATAAAAATACCTTTTTTTATTTATCTGGTTTTGATCTTTATTTATTTATGTTAACACCCCTTTTTTTACTTTTAATTCTTCATTTTTCTTGATCAAGTAATATTTTCTTAGTATGATTCGGTAATTTAATTTTTACCGGCTTTCAATATAAAATATTCTTCTTTTTCTTCTTCTTTTTTTTTATTATTATTTCTGTATACAGTTCATCTTTTTATTTCTCTTCAAAAGAAGTTTATGATTATTTAATTACATGTTTTAATTTTTTTTATTGATTATTTTTTTTGTTTTCAGCAAATACCCTTTTTACCTTTATATTCTTTATAGAAATCTTGTCTACATTGATTTTCCTACTATTAATAACATCCACCTTCTCTACTCTTCATTTTTACAATAATTTAAACTTAAATTTACATAATTATTTTAATCAAACTACACCTTTTTTTTTTATACAAATGCTTATTTATTTTTTTTGAATATCGTTAATAGCTTCATTAAATTTATTTTTTTTTTTAATCTTATTTTATATAAAATTCCTAACTTTTTATTGATTTATTTTTGAATTTATTTTTTTTTACATAATAAACTACTCTACTTTGAAAGAATTTTTTTTCATAGCCCTAATTTGATTTAATTTACTTTTTTGCGTTTTTTTAAAATGTGGGTTAGTGCCTTTTTTTTTTTGAAAACCAACTTTTTTTAAAGGTATGCCCATTCATTCTTTATTTTTTTATATTATTTTTTTCTATTTTTTTCTATTTTATTTTTTCTTGTATTTTTTTTTAATATATGTAAATGAGATTTTTTTTTTCTTTAATTTTATTAATTTATTGATTTTATTAGTAGGTTTTTTTTTTTTTATGTTTATACTTTGCGAGTCACTCTACTTAAAAACTTTTTTAGCTATGAGTAGTATTTTAAATACTTTATTCGTTTTTTTGGCTTTAAATGGTATTAACGGTAGTGATGTTATTTTTTAATGTGTATATTATCGCTGTTTTAAAAAGTCGCAAAAATTTAAGAAAAAAAAAAAGCTGATCTAAAAATTTTGTTTTGAAATTTAAATTTTTTTTTTTTAATAAAAAAATAAAAAATAGATTATTTATAAATAAATCATTTAATCGGTATTTTACTGATTTTTATTATTTATAACTTTTTAATGTGTATAATTGCTTTTTTTAAATTCTTTTACAGATACTCTTGTAATGTTATTTATTTATATGTTTATTTATAATTTATCATTGATTGTAATTTTTTGAACATTACATCAATTTGTTAGCTTTAATTTTAAAACTTTATTCTCATTCGCTGATTTAAAATTTAATTTTTATTTTGTCACTTCTGTTACTATCACTTTATTTTCAATTGCAGGAGTACCCCCTTTTTTAGGATTTTTTTCAAAATTATTAATTTTACTTATTTTATTAAACTCTAACTTTTTCTTTTTCTATTTATTTTTTTTTTTTTTATTATTTTTTGGACTTTACTTTTATTTACAAAATATTCGTTTTTTATATTCTACAGGTTCTTCTAAAATTTCATATTCTTTTTTTTCAAATATTAGAATCTCTTCTTTATTTTTTTATATAACTTTTTTTATTTTATTTTTTTTAATTTTTGGGTCTTTTTTTATTGATGATGTTTTTCTTCTTTTTTATTGATTAATATATTAATCAATGCTGCACTTATCTAAATTTATATTTTTCTTATGTGTATACTTGCTTTTACAACCCCGAACTTTTAATTATAAAAGAAAACAAAAAAATCGAAGTCTTTTAGAATTCAATAATCTTTATTTTAAAAAAAATTTAAATTTTGGTAGTGCTGGTTTAATGTTACTTAAACCTGTTCATCTAACAGCTAATCAGTTATTTCGGTTTAAATTATTTTTAAAAAAATCCTGTAAAAAATCTGAAAAAACTAGACGTTTTGTATGATTTTTAGCTTTTCCGCATTTACCTCTTACTCGTAAACCTAATGGTGTAAGGATGGGTAAAGGTAAAGGTAAGTTAGAATGTTGATTTACTAATATTTCAGGAGGATCTATCTTAATAGAATTCAAAAATTTACGAAGTGGGAGAGCTTCTTTTTTTATGAAACAATTTACTTATAAATTAGGGGTGCCCACTAAACATATCTTTTCAACAAACTTTTTTTTTAATTTCCCAATTAAAAACTCAAAAAAAGTTTTTTTTAAAACATTTTGATAATTTTTTAACTTGTTGTGGTATGGTTTTATTTATTATTTTTTTTTCTTATTTATAATTTTCTTATTTATAATTTTTTTTTTAAGATTGTTTTATTTAAATTTAATTACTAAGCTATCTATTTATAATTTTTTTTCTAAAATAGCTTTAAGTTTTTTTTTATTTTTTTCTTTCTTTTCGTTAACAACCTTATACTATTTATTAGATTTATTTAGTAACTTTATTTTTTTTCAAAACCAATTTGAATCTATTTTTTTTTACGATAACTTTAGTTACAATTTTTTGTTTAATTTATCTGCACTAAATATTAACTTAATGTATGTTTATTATTTTCCTTTTATTTATATTTTTATTTTAATAACAGTCCTTTCTATACTTTTTTGCTTATCCTATAGTATAAATGAATTAACTATTTTTGTTTTTTATTGCTTTAATATTCTTGTCGCTGGTTATATTCTTTTTTTTACCGATTCTATTATTCTTTTTTTTTTTTCTTATGAGTTATTATTAATCCCATCTTTTTTTATTTTATATAAATTTGCTAAAACTCGAAAATGTATAGAAGCTGCTTATTTAATGTTTTTTTGAACTCAATTTGGGGCTCTCTTTTTAATTTTTAGTTTTTTATATTTATTTTTTATCACTAATTCTTCGTTGTTTTCTATTATAACTGATTTTCAGTTTTCTAATTTTGAAGTTAATTTTTTTTTTTTTTGCTGAATTGTAGGTTTTGGTGTTAAATTACCAATATGACCTTTTTATGGATGATTGCCTAAAGCTCACGTCGAAGCTTCAACAAATTTTTCCATTTTTTTAAGTGGAGTTTTAGTTAAATTTGCTTTTTTTGGTTTACTTAAGTGTTTGATTACTTTACAAATGGAGCCTACTTTTTATCATATTTACCCCTTTTTAACAATAGGAATTGTTGATGCCGTATTTAAACTATTTTACCAAATAGATTTAAAAAAATTAGTTGCTTATTCCACTGTTGTTGAAATGCATTGACTGACGATGTGTGTAATCAGCGGCCAATCTTCACTAATGTTAGCAAGCTTTTGTATGCTAATAAGTCATGCTTTGTTATCGACTAACTCTTTTTTATTAGTCGATGCTATTAACAGACGTTTTAAAACTCGTTTAATAACTGAAATTAGCGCAGTTAACTTTTTATGCCCAAAACTTTTTTTAGTATCATTACTAAATTGTTTGATATTTTTAGGATTCCCTGGATCTATTTTTTTTATTGCTGAGTTCTTATTTTTTAGTTTTTTTTTTTGATTTATTCCCTCTATTATCACTTTTTTTACTCGTTTTGTTATATCTTTTAGGTCCAACTTTTTTTTTCAGAAGTTGAATGAACGTTCTTTTTGGTTTATCTTTAAATGTTTTTAAAAAAATTCCTTTAGATTTAAATTCAAAAGAATTAATTATATACTTAGGTTTGATTTTAATTATGTTCTGATTAGGTTTTACTTGACAAATGTTTATTTTTTAAAATAAAATGTGTATAAATGGCTACTTTAAAACAATCAATTAATAGAAAAAAAAATTATAAAATCATTAATTTTACTAGAACACCTGCTTTAAAAAAACGCCCACAAATTAAAGGTATAGTTAGTAAAGTCACAACAATGAGTCCTAAAAAACCTAATTCTGCATCAAGGCATGTTGCTAAAGTAAAATTAACTAATGAAATTAACGTAACAGCTCGAGTTCCTGGTATAGGATACGTTTGTTCTAAATATAATCGTGTTCTTGTAGCTGGTGGACGCGCCAACGATTTACCAGGAGTTGGTTATTCTCTTGTTCGAGGTGTTTATGATTTTTCAGCAGTAATTTTTAAACGAAAACGAAGATCTGTTTATGGAACTTCAAGACCTGAAGGGTACACTAAGCATGTACGACGATGTTTTCGATCACAAAAATCATAATAATTACTAGAGCATTCGATATTTAAAATATTTATCAGTTAATTTTTTTTTATGAAACTTGAATGAATTTCGACAAAACTTGTCTCTATTATTGCTTGAGCCAGAGCTGGTTCTTTTTGACCTCTAACTTTTGGTTTAGCTTGCTGTGCAGTTGAAATGATGCACGCTGCTGTAAGTCGTTACGATATGGATCGTTTTGGGATAATTTTTCGAGCCTCTCCAAGACATTCTGATTTAATAATTGTTGCAGGAACTTTAACAAATAAAATGGCTCCTATTTTAAGACGATTATATGAACAAATGCCTGACCCACGTTGAATCTTATCAATGGGTAGTTGCGCAAATGGGGGTGGTTATTATCATTACTCTTATTCTGTAGTACGAGGATGCGATCGTATAGTACCTGTCGATATTTACGTTCCCGGATGTCCTCCCAGTGCTGAGGCATTATTATTCGGTTTAATACAATTACAAGGAAAAATAGGGTTTATTTTATCTGAATTAAATGTTTCTAGCGAATGATACGGAGGTGATCATGTGTAATTAATTTAAATAATAATTTTAATACCTATAAACCATTTTTTAAAAAATTTAAAATAAATGTTTTTAGAAATTCAGTTAATTTTAAAAAATTTTCCTTTAAAATTACTAAATTTAAAAGAAAATCTTTAATTCGCTTTAAACATATGTCTAATTTTTTAATTTATACAAATATTATTAAATTCTGAATTAAAGATTATCTTTTTAATAAAAATTATTTACGTTATCAATTTTTTAATAATATTTTTGTTAATAATTTTTATTTTTATAATTTTAATTTTATAAAAAATAAAAATAACTCATTTAGTAATAATTTTAATTTTATTTTTTTTAATTTTACTAATAAAAATTTTTTTTATTGAAATAAATATAAAACTAATTTTAAAAATAATTCAATTGTCTCCGCTTTTTATATTTTAAAACCATCGATCGATGAAAGTATAATTCCAACCTTTTCTAAATTTGATAATCAATTAATTCGTTTTAATCTTGAATCGCATAACGATGAGTTTAATTTTGATAAATTATTTGATCTTTTCGTATCTATAATTTTAAATAAAAATATAGAAATATATAAAATTTTTGTTTTATTATTTTATTTTAATAATTTTAAAAAAGTTAAATAAATTTGTTTTTAAAACTTATTAATCTTCAAAAAACATTTTTTACATCCGCTGCTTCCCGTACAGCTTATTTTTTCTTTAATAAATTAAATTTCCAAAACAAAATAAAAAAATTTACATTTTCTAAAAAATGAAATTCGGGTAGAAATGATTCGGGTCGAATAGTTGTTAGGACAAAATCTTCATTATTAAGAAAAAATAAAATTATTAAAATAAATTATAATCTACGTTACTTAAGATTAGGGTTTGTTTCTTCATTCCAATTTATACCTTTTAAAAATAAACTCTTATCTTTAATTTTTTTTTCTAACGGATGTTTTACTTATTACATCGCTAATGATAATTTTAAATTATTTTCTTTTATACACTATAATTTTTTTAAAAAACTAAAAAAAATAAAAAATAAAAACTTTATTTTTATGCTATTTCAAATTAAAAAACTATCTTTTATTTCAAATATCGAGTTACTGCCTGGTAAAAATTCTCAATATACTCGCAGTCCTGGTACTAAATCTAGGATTATTAAGTTTGATAACGAAAATCAAACTGTCTTTGTTCAACTTTCTTCAGGTGTAAAAAAAATATTTTCTTATTATTCGGTCTGCATGTTAAATCCTATTTCTATGTCGGATCATTTTAAATGTACAAATGGTAAAGCAGGTTATTGAAGGACTTTTGGGATTAAATCATTAGTAAGAGGTGTAGCTATGAATCCAGTAGATCATCCCCACGGAGGTCGCACTAAATCAGTTAAATACCCTCGTACACCTTGAGGTAAAACTACTAAATTTAAATAAATGAAAAAATCTTCAAAATTGCTTTATTGTTCTCCATTTTTTTGAAAAAAAATATTTATTTACCAAAAATATCCAATTTTTCGAAATTCTGAAAAAAAAATTTATTCTAGATCATCTATAATTCCTAAAATTTTTAATAACTTAGATATAAAAATTTATTCAGGTAAATCTTGACATAGACGAATTATCAATAAATGAATGATAGGTTTTAAATTTGGTGAATTCACATGAAATCGTAAACTAGCTTTGTATAAAGCTAAACAATTAAAAAAAAAAAAAAAAAAATAAATGAAATTTGAACAACTATTACAAATTTATTGAGCTCGCGGATTTTTATACGGAGGGAGAGTTAAAAATTTTAATATAAATTTAAAAAATCTTTTTTCTGATAATATAGGTTTAAATTTAAAATCTAAAAAAAAATTTGTACAAAGATTTGAATTAAATTTTTACTATATTAATAATCAAAAATTATTTTCTGAACTACCTTTAAATCAACGAAAAATAATTAATATGTATTTATCTCAATTAACGAGCATAAATAGTAATATTTTTGAATTAATAAAATACACAATGATCAGACTTTATTTGATTAAAACTTTTAGAGGTCGTTGTTTTGCTTTAGGAAAACCTTCACGCGGTCAAAGAACTTGATCTAACGCTTCAACAGCAGATAAATGTAATCGAGTAGTTCGCTATTTTATCCGACAAATAAAAAAAAATAACGTAGTTGAGGTTAAAACTGAATCTTTAAATAAAAAAATTGTTAAAAAAAAATTAAAAAAAAATACACCTAAAATTAAAATGTCTTTTGTTAAAAAAAAAAAAAATTTATGATTCTAAATGTTTTAATTTTTTATGTTATATGATAAATTTAATTTCAAAAAAATAAAATTTATGTTTTTTAAAAACTCTACTTATATTAAATTTAACTTGTCAAATTACTCGTATTTAACTAACAACGAGTTTAATTTTTTATTTTTATACCCCTTTTTTAATTTTTTTTTTTACAATAAAACTTTTTATTTTTTTAAAAAAACAACTCAAATTAAGGTAAAAAAAAATTCTTATTTTTTTTTAAAATTGCATTCGCGTTATAGAAATTTTTTTACTAATTATAAATACTTTTTTAAAAATCAATTTAAAATTAATAAGTTTTTAATTTTTAATTTAAAAACTACCTTAAAATCAAAATCTAATATTAATTCTTTTCATTTGTTAAAAAAAAAAATATTCATTTCCCTCTTTTTAAAATCCAAATCCGTTCTTTTTAAAAATTGAAATTATTTAGTTGGATCTTCAATTTCCCCATTTCATCCTGAACTAACTTCAAATAATAAAATGTTTAGAAAAGATTTAAAAATAGAATTTTTTAAAAATCGAAATGCTTTTAATTTTTATAACAAAAATAAAAAAAATATTTTTCATAAAAATTTTTTTTTAAAAAAAATATTCCTAAATAACTACTTTTATTTAAAAAAAAAAAAAATAAATTATAATCAATTAAGCTTTTTGTTGAAAAATAAAAATAAAAAAAAATATAAAATTAAAATGTCTAAAAACTGACTTTTATCTAGACCTTATTTATTTCTTAATAACAACAAATCTTGAAAATTTTATAAATATTACCCTAATTATTATCTTTTTAATGTTTTTAAAAATTATTTTAAAGTTTTTAAAAGAATTAAAAAATTTAGATTTAAATTTAAATTCAAAAAATTCGTTGATTTAGCTTTTAAAAAAAACTTCTTGAATCAAAATTTTTTTTATAAAAATACCAATAATGTTTTCACTAAAATATTTTTACCCGTTACTAAACACTCTCCAATATTTAATTATAATTACAAATACTTTAATTTCAACACTAATTCATTTTCAAAAAAAAATCGTATAAATTTATCAAAAAAAATAAAACTATACTCTTCTTTAAAAATTAATAAAAAAACTATGCGTTTAAAAAAAAATAAAATTTATTCTAATTTTACCTTAAATAAAAATCGATTCTTTTCTTTTGATTTTTTAATTTATTCATCTAAAATTAAAAAAGTTTCAAGAAGAATCAAAAAAATCAATACTCTGTTTAAACTTAGTAATATTTTTAAAAAAGCTTTTTATACTTTTTTAATTCAATTAAATTGATTAAATAGAAAAATTAAAAATAAAATTAATTTTACCTCGTCTAATACTTTTTTTAAAGTATTTAATTTAAATAATTTAAATAATTACTACCTCTTTAGCACTCTTTTTAGTATTGGAAAAAATACTAATATTAAAAAACCTTCTTTATTTTATATTTTGAATAAACCATCAATTAACGATATTAGAAAAGAATTTAAAATACATAAGAAAATATTTTTTTTTTCGAAAGATAAAACCTACTTTTTAGGAAGTAAATTTAGCTTTTTGTTTATTAACGACTTTTCTCAATTTTCTTTTTATAACGAAAAATTTTTTTATAATTTGAAAAAAATTAAATATTCTTTTTTATATAAAAATGAACTTCAACGACTTATCTTAAAACGGTATTCAAAATTCTCTTTTTTAAATAAATATTTTAAAACTGAATTTTTAAAGAATCGTTTAAATACAGATAACAAAACATTTAACAACGGTTATAGTTTTGATAGTTTTGATTTTTTTAATTTTTTCTCAAAAACAAATAATTCTATTCATTTTATACTTAATAAACAAATACGCCCTTCATTTAAATGAACTTATTTTAATAATCAACTTAATTTTAATAAAAATTATATTAAAGATGATTATAATTTTAATATTAAACGAATTAAATTTAAACCTGGTTATATGACTTTATGAAGAGATTCTAGAAAAGTCTTAAAAAAAACACTTTCTTTAAATTTTAATTATCAAAATAGATTAACTAATTATTTGTCTAAATATAATAAATTTATTAAATTTAAAACTTTTTTAATTTTAGAAATGAATATTCTCAATATTTTGTTAAAAACCAGATTTTTTAATAATGAAAGTGTTTGCAATTCTTTTTTTACTAATAATTTAGTTTATTTAAATGGTTTTATTTGTAACAATCCCCGCATGCAACTTTTTATCGGAGATCTTATCCAACTCATTATTAATAATAAATACTATATTTTATATAGATGATTTATTAATATCTCTTTTTTAAAAAAAAAAAAATTAAAAAATTTTTTAAAAAAAAAAATTAATATCTCATTCGATACTATTGAAAAAAAAAAAAGTAATAAATTACCAGACTGAATATTGTTTAATAAGAATTTATTTAATGATGTTCCTAAATATTTAGAAGTTGATTATTTTACTCTTTCAGCTATAATCGTTTATGAGCCTTTTTTATGATCAGATCTTAATATTTATAATTTAATCAATTATAGATTTGGGATTATTAATTTATATAACTGAAAATACATTAACTAATTTTTAATTAATTTACCATTAGTTAACTTGTAGAAATTTTTAAGTTCTTTAGAAAATTTTCAAATCTTAAAATTATAAAATCAAATGTTTTTAATTTTTGACAACCTACTTTTTTACAAAATTCTTATTCTGAAAGAAAAATTAAAAATTTTATTTTGAATTTCGGACCACAACATCCCGCTTCTCATGGAGTCTTACGTTTAGTAGTTCAGTTAAATGGGGAATTAGTCGAACGTGCCGATCCTCACGTTGGATTTTTACATCGTGGAACTGAAAAATTAATAGAAAGTAGAAATTATTTAAAATCACTTCCTTATTTTGATCGTTTAGACTATGTTTCTATGATGACCCAAGAACATGCTTTTTGTATAGCTATCGAATCTTTGTTAAAAACTACTTCTTACACATCTTTATATGTTCAAATACGAGTTTTATTTGATGAGCTTACTCGTATATTAAACCACTTGTTAGCTATTTCGACCCATTCTCTAGACGTTGGTAATATGGCACCCCTTTTTTGAGCTTTTGAAGAACGTGAAAGAATAATGGAGTTTTATGAAAGAGTTTCCGGAGCTCGAATGCACGCTGCTTTTTATAGACCCAATGACATTGATTGGACAGGTTTAAATTATCAATTTTTTTTAGACGTTTCATTATTCGCTCGAGACTGTTTTAAATCTTTAACTGAAATTTTTACTGTTTTAGCTACTAATAGAATTTGAAAATCTCGTTTAGTTAATATAGGTTCATTAAATATAAACGACGCCTATTCGTATGGAGTTACCGGACCTATTATTAGAAGTGCTGGTATCAAAAAAGATATACGATTTTTAAAATCTGAAACATACTCTCATTACTGATTTTTGTCTATTCAAGGATATTTAGGAAAAAGAGGTGACAGTTACGATCGTTTTTTAATTCGAACAAGAGAAATGTATGAAAGTGTAAATATCGTTTTTCAAATTTTATCTAATTTAACTACTTTGACAAATAGTAATTCTAAATTAATTAATACTAAAGAAAACAATGTGAATTTCTTTTCTTTTTTTGATTTTTTATATTCTCATAAATTTAAAAAATTAAATTATAATTCAAAATATAGTTCTATGGAAAGCCTTATAAATCATTTTAAAAGTTATAGTGAAGGTATTAAAGTACCTAAAGGTTTTATATACAAAGCTGTAGAAGCTCCTAAAGGTGAATTTGGTGTTTCTTTAATTTCTGATGGTACTTCTATCCCTTATAGATGTAAAATTAGAACTCCTGCTTATCATCACATGCAAGTTATGCCAAGATTAGTTCAAGGTCATTTTTTTGCTGATTTAGTAACGGTTTTAGGGTCTCAAGATATTGTTTTTGGAGATGTTGATCGTTAATGATTAGAGAAAACAGATGAAAAACATTAGATAATTTTAAGAGAAAACTTTTTTTAAAACATGAAATGAAAAAAGTTTTATTGTGCAGCCTTATTAAAAATAACTCATTGCCTTTAACTTACCGGTATTTTGCTTTTTATAATAAATCTAAACTTTTAAGAATTTCTTCAATATCTCAACAAAAAAATAAATGTGTCGTCACTGGTCGTGTTTGAAGTACTGTAAAATTAACTAAGTTTTCTCGTTTTATTTTTAGAGTAGAATCAAATAACGGAAATTTACCGGGATTTAAAAGAGCTAGTTGATAAGAACTATCTGAGATTTAAAATTATTTTTTTACGATTTTTTCTTTTTTTTTAATTATTTTTTTTATGAATTATTTTTCAAACTTTTTAATTTTTTTGATCCATTTTTGTATAATAGTTGAACAATTTTTAATAATAAAATTATATATCAATTCCCTCAAAATATGACTTTTTTTTTTGCTATTAAATTTTGCTTATGTATATCTTTTTTAGTTTTAATCAGAGGTGGTGCTCCTAGATATCGTTATGATTATTTGACAAAATTAGGTTGATTAAAGTTTTTAGGATTTATTATTTCAGTTTTTTTAATTTCTATTTTTTTCTTTTTTTTTTATAATTAATTTGAAATTTGAACATTTAACTAATTTTTTTTCTTTTTATTTTAATAATAATTTTCTTTTTTTTTTTAATTATTTTTTTTTATGCCTTTCTTCTCTTTTTTTAAATTTTTTTTTCAATTGAAAAACTTCTAACTATGCCGATAGTTATTGATTTTTATATAGTAATAAAAAAGCTATTTATGAGTTACGTTATTTTTCTAAATAATTATTCCCTCCTTTTTGGAAACTAGCTTAATCGGTAAAGCATTAAATTTTGGGTTTAATGAGTATGGGTTCGAATCCCGTGTTTCCAATAATGACAAAACAATATTATTTCTCTTATTTGTCTAGTATCTTAAATATAAACAAATCTCATAAAATTTTAAGTTTTAAAATTATTTTTACTAAAAATAATTTTAAAATGATAAAAATTTTAAAAAAACTTAATTTTATTCATAAATTTACTGTAGTTGAGCATAATAAATTGATATATTTAAATGTTTATTTATATTTTTACAAGAATATAAACGTTGGGACCTCTATTAAAGTTATTTCCAAACCTTCAAAATTTTTTTTTATTTCATATAAGACTTTACGTTTATTGGATAAACGAATGGGATCTTCATTTTTAATTTTATCCACACCTAATGGAATATTGTCGCATAAGGAAGCTTTGAAACTTCGCTCAACAGGCCTTGTTTTGGGCTTTTTTTCGTTATAGAAAAAAAAAATGAATAATGGTAAATTTATTATTAATTTTAAAATCCGATTTAAAAATCATTTCAAAAATTTAAATTTTTATTCAATCCCCTCTTCCATATTATTTATTGTTCGAAAAAGATTAAATTTCGTTTTTACTTTTTTGTTAATTGTTTTTTTATTCTTTTATTCAATTATTTAAATCTTTAATTTAAGTAAAAAATATCATTTATTTCTAAGAAGATTTTTACTTAATTATTATTTTTATTGATTTATTTATTTAAATATAATGTGTATATTTGCATTTTTTTTTTGTTCAAATTTACGATTTTTTTAAAGTTATCAAATTTTTTTTTTTAAAAAAAATTGAAAGTTTTTTTTTTAAATTTAAAATAATTCATATTTTTTTGAAAAATGTTCATGTTTATTCTGTTTTTTTGTCTAAAAAAATTTTAAAAAAAAATAATAAAATTTGATTAAATAAAAAATCTAAAAATTCTTTAATTCATAATCATAATCATAATTATAGTTTTAATTACTTATTAAGTTTTAAAAATTTTTATAGTTTTATTAATAATTTTTTTATTTTTTATTATTTTAATAACACAAATAACCTCTTTTCTTCTTTTTTTTCTAATTTTATAAAAACTAATTTAGTTTTTAAACAACTTAATTTATATTTCTTAGAAATTTATAAAAGAACAATTGCAGACGGTTTTTTATATTTACGTGGCCTTTTTTTAATTTTTTTTATAGATGCTTGTGTAACTGATGATGAACCTTTATGAGAACCTATTGAGTGAAGTTTAGTACAAACTTGACTTTTATTTATTTTTATTTTTGCTTGAATAGCTGAAAATTTAATAACTAGCCGTTACGGTAGCTACACTGGACGAGATAAACGTGTTTGGTTTGCTTGATACAAAAGTTTTTGATTTGTCGATTTGTTTTATGCTCTTTCTTATGGTTTAGCATCTCTATTTGTTATCGTACCTTTTTATTTCGAATTAACTTATACTGTTTCTTTCATGCTTTCTTGATGAAATTGATACACACGAGTTTTTTTCTTTAAATTTATAAGTATTTTTACTATTATTGTTTTAATTGCTACGTTATTACAAATAAATATAAGATGATTAAATTGAAAAAAACTAATATTTTTTATTTTAATTATTAATTTTTTTATAGGTTATTTACTATATACGCATTTTATTATGACTTTTTTTGGTTATTTTACAGATCCTCTTTGATATCAAAAAAATAGAACTATCGATTACATTCAATTAAGTCACGAACCTTTAAAATGAGGTTGAGGTTCTGCTAAAAGAGATCATTTTACTTATCATAAAGTCACGACTGTTTTTTGATTTAAAAATGATGGTCCCTTTGCAGGTGCTTTTTTAAATATGCATATTTTTATTTTTTTTACTATTTTTTTTGTTTATTTATATTGAATTGTTTTATTAAGACGTGTTTACACTACAAAAGAAGTAACTTATACTTTTACTTTATTTTGTGTATCTACTTTAAAACAATTCTTTTACTTTTTTTTTTTATTATATTTGTTAATTTTTATGAGTTTTATCGTATGCTATTGAAGATTTCCGGTTGAATTTTTATGATTGATTAATTCTAACTCTTGATTATACAACTTTTTTTTAATAACTAAAGATTATTTTTTTTTTTTGTTAAATATTTTTTTTTAATGTGTTTTGTTATTCATTAAAGCTTCAAAAGTTTTATCTTTAAGTTTCGTTTTCATGCCATTAATGGGTTGCGCAGTTGCTACTGGATTAATTTTCGCATCTTTAATTAAAGGAATTTCTTATGCTCCTGATTTAGAAGAAGTATTATTCAATTATACTACTTTAGGTTTCGCTTTCGTTGAAAGTTTCGCTTTCTTATTATTTTTCGTTGCAATTGCAGTAATGATTATCTAATTAATTTATAATTTTTTTAAACATTTTATGTTTAATTAACTATCCAAAAATCTAAAGATATTTATAATTAATTTTTTAAAAGGATAATTGGGAAACATGAGTAATCCAACTATAAATCGATGGGGCTTAAATTTATTTTGATATTCTTTTTGATATAATGATAAAATAAATTTTTTAAATAATCAACAAGATTTTTTAATTAATAAATTAATTTTTTTGTATTTACATTACGGAATTTTAAGTATAAAATCACCTTTTATTAATTCTTATTGATATAAAGATTTAAAAGTAAATTATTCTTTTATTCAGTACAATTTTAATTTAAAATATTTTCGTATTGTAGAATATAAAAATAAAATTATAAATGAATATAAATCTTATAAAATAAGAAATAAAATAAAAAACTTATACTATTCTAAAATTTGAATTTTTAGATATCAAAATTGACTTCTAATAAACTTTTATTGTTTTCAACCCCTTATTAAAAATAAAAAATTTAAGTTTAAATTTTTAAAAAAAAAAAATTTAAGTTTTTATTTAAATAAAACTATTAAAAATAAAAATAAAATTTATAGGTACAAACTTTTTATATCTTTTTTTTTTAATAAACTACTTAATCAGTCTTTGTATTTTAAATTTTAAGTTTTAATAATAATCGTATTGCTTTAATTTCTATTTTTAAAAAAAAATAGAAATTTTTTTGTTAAATTATAAATGAATAACTTTAAAATATTGTTTAGATAAGAAAGATCAAATTAAACCAGCCACATTACTAGATTGACAACATTTACCTTATAGATTTATTAATACTAGTAACTTTTTTTTTCTTTATTATAACTTTTATAGTTTAAATTACAATATAAATATTTTGTCTAATCAAATTAGTTCTTTTAAAAATAATGATTTAATCAACTATAGCGATAAAAATGATCAAAGTAAATTGCTATTATCGGAATTTAACTTTTATTCAAAAGATAAATCATATTTAACAGAATTTTTTTATTTAAAAAATTCTTCATTTACTAAGTTTTTTATTAACAATATGATCGACGTTCCGATTTGTTTTAAAAAAACTAAATCACTTAACACAAAAAATTTCGAATTACCTTTGTTAAAGTTTTCTAATTTTTTGATGAAAAAAGGAAAAAAAGAAAAAATTTTTCGTATTCTTTTTCAAACCTTTAGATTGTTTTTTAAAGATTTTTTTTTAAATAATAATTCAAATAATTTTACCTGAATAAATCTCTATCTAATTACTAATAATTTATTTTGATATTATAAAGATAGCTCTTCAATTTTAATTAATTTTATTAATAACACTAATTTAAATCTAACTTTTGATAACAATTATTTTTACGATTTTAAAAATTTTAACATTTCATTTTTTATTAAAAATTATTTCTATTCTTTGATTTCAAAAACTTCACCTGTTTTTAATTATTTTATTTATAGTGTCGATAAAAATATTAGAAAATACTCTCGTGGGCGTTCTGGTAAATATACATTTGTTTGAAAATATATAGCACCTTATAAAAGAATAAATTTTTCAATGCGAGGTATCGTTAAAGATATTAAATTCTATCAAAGTAAAAAATTTAATTCTCGATTATTAAACGTTTTTGAACTTTTATTAAAAAATCCTGACAAAAGTTTTTCTTGAAAATCCAAAATTTTCTCCCATAATTATGTTTTTAAAAATTTTAGAAAAAGTTTAATGTCTTCTTTGAGAACAACTGTTTAATTATTTAAATAAGATATAATATTTTCTTTTATTATATTTTTTTTATTATTTAATTTTTAGTGAAGTGGTATGGTCGTAATCAATTTATAAAAAAAAAAACTTTTAATAATAAAAAATTATCTGAAAAAAATTTTTTTAAAAATAATCTTTTTAAAAAATCAAATTGCTTGAACTTAAATTTTTATAAAATTAATTTTTATCTCCCATTTAATTGAAATTTCCTTCTTTTAAAAAAAAATTCTCATAATTTATTTTTTTTTTTTTATATTTATTCAGAACGTTATTTTTTTATTTTGTTTTTTTTAAAAAAATTTGTTTTTTTTTCGTATGATATTAATTTAAATATGCTATCTTTTAATTTTATATTTAAAAATAATTTTTATTCCATTTTTTGAAATTTTTTCAAAATAATTTTTTTTAGTTTCTCAAAAATATTCTTTAATAAGTTAAAATTTAAAGGAAAAGGTTATTATATTTATAAAAATAATCGAAATACTATAGCTCTTCAGTTTGGTTACTCACATCTTTTATATTTATATTCTTTTTTTATTTCTATAAAATTTATTACTAAAACAACTCTTTTATTTTTTGGAATTAACTATTCCCAATTATTAAATATTTCTAATAATCTTTATAGCATAAAAAAAATAAATATATTTACAGGTAAAGGTATACGATTTGCTAGACAAATTATATATAGAAAAACAGGTAAAATTAGTTCTTACCGCTAATTATTTAAATTTAAGAGATGTTTATTAATTTTTTTTATAAAAAAATTTGATTAGTAATAAAAATGATATTTAGCTATACTTCTTATCAGAATGTAACTTTTTTTTTATTTTTTTCCCAAAAGTATTTCTTTAAAATAATTTTTTTTATTTTTTTTGTTTCTTATATTTTTTAATTTTAGAATAGAAATTAAAATACTTTTTTGTGCGTTTGGGAGACTTTGAAGTTTTTTTAAATTATTTATCAGTAATGATTTTAGGAACAATAGTATATAATATAATTAATTGTTTTGCTTTTAGAGATTTATTAAAAAGATTTGGATTTTTAAAAATTTCTAGAAAAGATTTTTATGAGTGCGGTTTTAGACCACAAACTCAAAAACCTATTCGTTTACCTATACAATTTTTATTAATTTGCGTTTTTTTTTTACTATACGATATTGAATTAGTTTTTTTATTTCCATATATTTCTGGTTTAGTTTTTTCTGGTTTTTATGATTTTATTTTATTAATTTTTTTTTTCCTTCTCTTCTTTTTTAGTTTGATTGTAGATTACGATCGTCATGCTCTTTATTGACAATATTAATTTGTTCGAAGGTAGATATTTTCGTCGCGTGCAATGAGGTTATCATCCAATTTTTCAAGGAATTGATGCTGTGACTAGCTGAGGTTGAAATTTAGTTTCTTTATCAGGAGTCGTTTTTTCTTATTTAAATTTTTTTGTAAACAGACTTGTTTTACCCTTTTCTAGTGTAACTTCTATTATTGGTTTTATGCTATTAATTTCTATTTCTCTTCAATTATTATCTGGTTTTTTTTTAGGTTGATATTATATTCCTGAACCTGGTTTAGTTATTGAATTACGTGAAGAAATGTTTAACGATACTCGTTTTGGAGCTGAAGTATTTTACATGCACGTACGAGGAGTTGATACTATTTTTGTTTTGTCATATATGCATATTTTAAAAAAAATATATCTAAAAAATTATATTAGTGCTGAATCTGATGGTTGACTTTTAGGAGGTTATGCTTTTTTCTGATTTCATTATATCGTTGCTCTTGGTATTTCTTTAAGTGCTACTCACTTAAGTGACTTAACTTTAACCATTATTGCTAACATTTATTGATCTGTTTTTAATAATATATACAAAACTTATTATATTATTTTTACAAACAAACACTTAAATATCGATCAAATGACTCGTCTTATGATTTTACATTATTTTACTCCTTGATACTATTTATATCTAGTACAGTTACATGTTTTATTTTGTCATGAATCTTGAGATTCTGATAGCGGTGAAAACACTTACGAAGATAAATCAGGATCTTATATTTCTTGATTTTACGACGCTTTTTTAAAAGAAATTCAAGATGCATGATACTGAACTCTTTTTGTTTTTGTTTATTTCTGATTACATCATTTTAACGCCTCTACAGTAAATTATTTTTTCTTTGAAAGATGAAATATTTCTGAATTAGATGAAATTAGATTTTATGGTGTAGCTCCTCATTGATATTTTAGACCTTTAATGGGTTTACTAGTTATTTCTCCTACACATTATGAAGGTTTAATGTGAATGGGTTTATTTTTTATTTTATTAACTTTTTTACCTATTATATACAATTGATATAACGTATATAATAAGCACGTTCCAGCAATTCCTATGCAAAACTCTTTATTACAAACTTTTGCTTTTATTATTTTTATGTTATCACTTTACTGCAGCGCTAGTATGCTTCCTTGCGGTCGTTATTATTATGAACCTGAAGGAGGTTATGTAGGTAATCCTTGAGTTAAATTTTCTTATCAATATATTTATCTTTACATGGCTTGATTTGTTCATCATTTAGATTTGATTGATCACTATATTTTTCAATTTTTTCAAACTTTTATTCGTAAATGTGTTAGATTATACAAAAAAAATATTGATGTTACTCAAAACACTATTTCTAAATTTGTAGATTTTTCTAATATGAACAAAAAATACTATAAAGTTTTATTTAACAACAAATATTCTATTAATAAAATTAATAAATAAAAAGGTAAGTATAGTTCAATTGGTAGAACAGTGGATTGTGGCTCCAAAGGTTGTAGGTTCAAGTCCTTCTTCTTACCCATGAATTTTTTCAGTTTTTTTTTTTTATACAATAACTTAGTTCATAATTTTAATAAAATAAAATTATTTTATTTAAATATTTTTTTTTATAAAACTTATTTTATTTCTAATTATTACTTACTTAATGAGCTCGTTTGACAAGAAGGCTTATTAATCGATTTCTTACAAAAAAAAATAGCCGATAATTGAACAAAAAAGTTCTTGATATATTCGTCTTATTTATTTAATGAAAAACTTTTATTTGATAAAATAATACGATTTTATTTAAATTTAATAATCTGACCTTCTCATCAAGCATCTATATTCGATTTTAATAACGTCTCTCATATCTTATTTATGACTGTTTTTTTTTTTATTTCTATTATTTTCATCTTTTTATTTTTATACTTTTATTTTTTATTGTTTTAATTAATTGAGTGAAATAGCTTTGATATTTTCTTTATTTTCTGTATTTTTAGCTTTATTTGTAGTTTTAGTAGAACGAAAATTTTTAGCTTACGCCCAACGTCGTATGGGGCCAGCAGTTATGGGTCGTAATGGGGCCCTTCAAATAGCTCTAGATTTAATTAAACTCCTTACTAAAGAAATTTTTTTAATACCACGTCCTAGTTCTGCCTTAGCTCCTTTATTTCTAGCATTACTTTATGCTTTTCAATTAATGTTTTCACAAAATTTTATATGAGGACCTTCTCTTTTTATTTTTGAAAATGTAGACTCGCTAATCCTTTACCATTTAATTTTAATCCTATTTAGTAATATTTTTTTTCTTTTAGTGGGTTTAATTAGTCAATCTCGATACGCTATAATTGGTACTGTCCGAGCACTAGTACATATTATCTCATTAGATATATTTGTTACTATTCTTTACTCTTTACTTGTTTTTAGTTCCCAATCCGCAAACTTCCATGATTTCGTATTTACTCAAAATATTTATTGATTTTTTTTTTTATATAGTCCTATTGCTTCAGCATTTGTGGTTATCCTTCTTCTAGAATCAAAAAGAACCCCTTTTGATCATGCAGAAACCGAATCCGAAGTCGTCGCAGGATACGCAGTTGAATATAGCGGTCCCATGTTAATGATGTTTTTTTTAGCTGAATATTTACATTTAATAATATCGTCCGTTCATTTTATTGTTTTTTTTTGAGGAGGATGATTTTCTTTAAAAATATTTTGATTCTTACCTCCTATTTTTTTGATACCTAATGATGTAAATTATTGATATGAGTTATTTAATAGTAGTTTTAGAATTTAATAATTTAAATTTTTTTTTTTATGATTCTTTTTTTTTTATATACGATCATTTGTTAATTTGAAATTACTTTTATATTCGTTATTACTAATGTAAAATTTTAAAATAACGTGTTTAGTTTGTTTTTTATAAACATATTTTTTTTTATTTTTATTTTTTTTTTTTTTAAAATTTTCACCATAAATTCTAATATTTTAGATTTTTTTTTTAAAGTAAATTTTAACGACTCTTATTTTAATTTATATAGTTTTTTTTGAACAAATTTTTGATATTTACCAATTTTTTTTTTTTTTATATTGTTTTTATTTTTTAATTTAAAACTAAAATTATTATTATTATTATTTATTTTATATTCATTAGAAATTACTAGTATTTCTGTATCCAATTTCAATTTTTTCAAATTTAATTCTATAATTTTTAATTTTAATGTTTTTTTGTTAAATAGTATTAATAAATACCATCCTTTTATTTTTTATATTAGTTCTTTATTAGTTTTAACGGTATATAAGTATTGTTTAAATTTTAATGATAATTTATTTTCATTTGAGAATAACTTTTTTAAAATATTTTTTTATTTTAATTTTATTTTTTATTTTAATTTCGTTTCACTTTTTTTAGGAAGCTGATGAGCTATGCAAGAAGGTTCTTGAGGAGGTTGATGAAATTGAGATGCTTCTGAAACGTTAGGCCTTCTTATTTTATTTTTTTTTTTTTCTTATTTACATTATAAAATTAACATTTTTTATACTTTAAATATTTTTTATTATTTCGTTACTTTTACTCTTTTTATTATTTTTATATACTATTTTGTTCAATTAAATTTCGATTTAGTTTCTCATAATTTTGGTATTAAATTTTTTTTTTTTTTTAACAATAATTTATTTTTAATTGAAATTTTATTTATTTTATTTATTTCGTTATTATTTTTTTTCTTTTTGTTTAATAAATATTTTTTTAATATATTTAATCTTTTTTTCTATAATAAATTAACTTCATTAAGATTTTTTAAAGTTAACAATTATAAAAATAATTATAGCAGCTATTTAATTTTTTTAATTTTTTTTTTTTTTATTAAAATTTTAATAATAAGTTTTAATTTTTTATGAAATTTTTTTTTATGAAATTTTTTTAATTTAAATTTCTTAAATTTCGAAACCAGCGTAACTATACTATCTTTTACCCTAATTCTAATTATTTTTTTTTATTTTAATCTTTATAAAACCATCTTTATAATATCTTTTTGTTTTTTAAACAATTTTTTATTTTTTTTTTTAAACTATAATTTTTTTTCGTATTTTCAATTTACCCATTATTTAATATTTAACTTTTTTTTTATTAATTGTTTGTTAGTGGATTTGAATTTTTTGTTCATGTTTAGTTTTAATTCTAATTTTATTCTATTTTTAGATAATTTTTTTTATTTTTTCTCTTGAAAAAATTCTTTAGATTTTTCTTTTTTTTATACTAATTTTACTTTTTATACATCTAACTATACGCAAAATTTTTCAATCAATAGCTCTATTATTGATTTAATTAATCAATTTTTTTCTTTTTTTAATTTTTCCATCAACTACTTTTTTAATTTTGTAAATTTAAATTTGAATAAAAATTCGAGTTCATTGTATATAGAAAACACCAATTCTTCTTTTTTGTTTCTTAATGTTATTTTTTACCTTTTTTTTTATAAACTAATATTAATTTCTAATAAATTACGTAATTTAAAGATTGCTTTTTCAGCGAATATATAATTGATGCAAATACAAAACTTTGCCAGCTTCTTTTTTATTTAAAAATCGACTATTTATTGAACGTGATTCTAAACATCGCCGCATAACTTCTAATTTTGGATTAAGTTTTAGAAACTCTAAATGATCTAATTTTGAAACTTATAACATTAAATCACATTTTCGCTCATCTTACTTCAAATACTTATTTTTTATTTTAATTTTCTTCTTTTTAATTTTTTCTTTTTTTAATTTTAAAACATCTTATATTTGATTTTTTTTTTTTAATAACTTAGCTTTTTTTTTTTGAGTGAGTGCCGATACTTTTGATTATTATTTATCTTTTATATTGTGAACATTTACTCTTTTCTTTTCTATTTTTTTTAATACTTTATATTCTTATTTTTTCTTAAATGATTTTTTTAATAAATATGATAATAAAAAAATATTTAAAAATTCCGAAATTATCACAAATATAAAACCTATTTTTATTAGTAAAAATAATTTAAATGTTTTACTTTATTCTTGATTAACTAATAACTCTTCTCATAAAAATTATAAAATTTTAGAAGCTATTTTCGATAATAAAATTAATGAAAAATGATGAAACAATAATTATAACTTTTTTATAAAGTTTTATAAAATTTCTTATATTTTAAATTTAATTTCTGATAAAAACTCCGCTTATCAATTATCAAATAACTTAAATTTTTTAACTAATAACTCAAGTAAAATTAGCTATAACGACCTTTTATCTTATTTTAACAATAATAAACTTTTAAAAAATTTTTCTAATGCAATTTTTTTCTTTTCTTTAAAGCAGTATAAAAATAATTTTGATGAAAAAAATAGCAGCTCCTCTTCTTTATTTAATTTAAATAAACGTTACGATTGAAATTTGTATAATTTAAGTAATGAGACTTCAAATTACAATTTCTTATTGAAAAATGTAGATGGATTTTTTATGCTAAATAATTTAAATTATGAGAAGTATTCTTATCTATTTTTTAATTTCCAAGAATTATTTTTGCTTAATAATTTTTTTAAAAATCAGCTTAATTCCGCAAAATGAAATAGATGACTTTATAAATATTCTTTATTGCATCGTAAAATATTAAAAAATTCACATAAAATAACTTTAGTTAAAAGATTAATTAATAATGGTTTTTATGATAGTAAATTATATAACTCAAACATTTGAGCTGTAAACTATTTATCAAAAAATGTATCAAATGACTCATTTAACTCCTTTTTTAATATTTTTTACGGAAATCTTTTAAATAATTCAAATAAAGCTGAATTTTTAAACAAAAATTCAAATTTTTCTAATAATAACGATCAAAAAACTAATTTAAATTTATTAAATTTTTACGAAAATAGTTATTTTTGATATTTAAAAAGATTTTACAATTTTAATACTTTAAATACCAATCTTATTAAATCTAAGGTAACTTTTAATTATAATAATTCTAATGACAGCCAAACTTTTAATAATAATAAAAATTTAATTAATCTCAAGTCCACTTTTTCTTCTTATATTTTAAACTCTTTTTACCTTAATAATAAACTAATCAGCAACACTTACACTTACAACGATTTCTATGAAAATAAAACTCCAGCTAATAGTAATGAAATTTTTAAAGATTATTTTATTTCTATTAACAATAATTCAATTATTAATAAAAATAATTTAAATGTTTTATATTGGTTAACAGCTTCTCTAAATGAAGGAACAAATTTATCTTTTTATAATTATATTGCGTATAAAAATTTATTAAATTTAAATTCAGAATTTTCAAACATATCTTTTAATCAAAATGAATTAAATTATTGAATTAACTACACTTTATTAAATTGCGATAAAACTTATTTAAACGATTTTATTTACCTAAACTTGTTTTATTAAAAATTATTGAGTTATGTAATACAAAATTTTTATGATTCGAATAGGAAAATTGCTCTTTCACCTAGATTTAAATTTTTTTATATTTTTAAAAATATAAACAAATTTTTTATTTTTATTAAATTAAACTCATTTTTTAAATTTAACCATTTATACAATATTTTTAATATAAATTACTTTAACCCCTTTTTTAAACATTTTTTTACTAAAAGTTATATAAAATTAATTTATAATACTAATTTAACACTTTTAGGAAACTATACTAATAACTTAACGAAAAGTTTCATTTTTTTAATTTTTTTTAACTTTATAAGTTTTTTTAAAAATAAAAATATTGTTTTTATTAATCAATTTTTTAACCCTTCAAAATTTTTATTTAACTCATATATTATCCCTATTAAAGCAATAAATATTAAATTAAGTAAATTTTTTTACAAAAATTTATTTTTTTATTTTTTAACTACAATCTCTTTTATATGGTATCAACATACTGCTAATTTAAATTTTTATTTATCGTTTTTTTTTATAAATTATAACCTTAAAACTTTTAGATTTTTTAACAATCATTTTTTACGAATTTATAATTTTTAAACGACTTTCTTTTGATATTTTTATGTCGTTATAGTGTTGCTATTAACTAATTTAATTACTTTTTTTCCTATTTTATTATTTTTACATTGTTTGTTCATTTTTCTATTTAAAAAATGATTAGGACCTTTAGGTACTTTTTACGCTTCATTATTTATTTTCCCTTTATCGTTATTTTTAACACTAAATGAGTTATATTTTATTTTATTAAATGGAAATTATTTCTATATTGATTTTGGTCGATGATTTTTTTGTTTAGATTTAATCGATTCTCATTTAGTTTTTTGTATTGATACCCTTTCTTTAATTTGCTCAGCTTTAGTTTTAACTTTAACTACGCTTGCTTTGTATTTTGGTGTAGAATACATGTATAGAGAAGCTTTTATTAATAGACTTTTGTATTTATTAAATTTATTTGCAACAAGCGTAATTTTTTTATTTTTTTGTTATGATTTTTTTTTAATTATGTTTGCATGAGAGTGCATAGGTCTTTTTTCCTTGTTATTAGTTAACTTCTATTCTATGCGTATTTACACTATTAAAGCTGCCTTAAAAACTTTCGTTTTCTCTCGAATTAGCGATATGTTTATGTTTTTATCTTTTATTTTATGCATCGTAATATTTAACACTACAGATTTATCTTTAATTTTTTTACAAATACCTTTTTTATCTTTTCATTACTTGTTTTTCGGAAATTTTGCTATACATTTTTTAACGTTTTTTTCATTTTGTTTAGTTACTTCCGGAGCTATCAAAGCTGCTCAGTTTTTTTTCCATGTTTGACTACCCGATGCGATGGAAGCTCCTACACCAGCATCTGCTTTAATTCATTCTTCGACTCTTGTAGTAGCTGGAGTTTTTTTAGTTATTCGATTTTCAATTTTATTTGAATTTACGCTTTTTGTTAATTACTACTTAGCTCTTTTAGGTGCAATTACTTTAGCTTTTGGTTCTATAACAGCTGTTTTTCAGAACGATATAAAAAAACTAGTTGCTTATTCTACTATTAGTCAAATTGGTTATTTAGTTTGTGGTTGTGGCTTTTGTTGTTATGAAGAAGTCTTATTATACTTAATAATTCATGCCTTAAACAAAGCTTTTTTATTTATCCTAGTAGGTTATACCGTTCATTTTTTTAGCGGTAATACAGATATGCGTCAAATGGGTGGCGTTTATTTATATTCTTTTGATATCGCTGTTTTGTTGTTTGGTGCATGTTTTAATTTAGCTGGATTACCCTATAGTGCAGGATTTTTAGGTAAAGAGTTTTTATTATTTCAAGTTTTAAAAGATGATTTTTTAACTTTAATTGTAAGAGCTTGTTGACTAGTAAGTTTTTTTTTTACCCCTATCTATATGTTTATTTTAGTTTTTGTAGTTATGTTTGGGGCTAAGAAAGGTACTTTAGCTACTTATTTTATGTTTTGAAATTATAAATATTTTAATTTAAATCAAATTTTAATAAATATTTTAAATTCGGATATTAAAAACGTTAATTCAAAATTATTAAATTTTTACACATTACATCGTTTTCAATTTACTTTATTTACATGCCGTACTACTATTTATTTACTTTTTTCATTTTGATTATTTTTTTTTTTTTTTGGTGAATCGTTACTTGTACTTTTATTTAATTTTTCTACAATAACTGATGCCATAAGCTCCTCTTCTTTTTTTACTTTTAAAACTCATGTTATTTTTTTTTTAAACTCCAGTTCCAGTTTTTTAAATAACGTAATCTTATTTTATATTATTTTTTTTACCGCCTCATCTTTTTTATTTTTATTGAATCTTAGATACTCGTTTAATTATTTTTATGTAAAAAATTTATGATTCTTCGATTTTTTTTTTTTAATTGTTTTTACAAGCCTCTTTTTCAATAAAATTTTTATCTTTTTAATTGCATTTTTATTTTTTTTTAATAAATAAATATTTTAATTAATAAAATATTTGAAAAATACGTGGATGCTAGTTTCAAAAAAAAATCAAAATAATTTTTTAGAAATTTACTATTATTATAACTACTTAACCGCTTTTTTTAATTTAAAAAATAGTTTAAATTTTAATTTTTTTTTTTTTAAATTGTTATTTTCTTTTTATTTTTTAAATAAATTACCTGCGAAAGTTAATTTTTTTGATAAAATTAAATTTTATAATAAAATTAAAACTAGTAAATTAATTTGTTTGAATAAAATTTTTTTTAATCAAAATAATCTATTGTTTACTAAAAAAATCATTAATTTATTTTTTTTGTTTAATTATTCAATCTTTAATTCTAATTTTAATTTAAATATGAATTTAAAATTATTTTCTATTCAAAATTATAATAATAAATTAATTGTTTTTGATACTTCTAAATTTATAACTCGATGAAAAGAAACTTATGATTTAATTTTTAATATCTTTTTTTATAATTTTAATCCTATTGTTTTAAGTTCAATTTTTTTTAAAAATGAAACTTTAGCATTAAACTGAAATTATAATTTTTTTGATATAAATATATGAAAATATTATTTCCCTTTTTTTATTTTCAAATTAAACAACTATAATCGAAAAACATCTTTTTTTTTTCAAAAAATACAAACCTTTAATATTAATTTTTTTTTTATAACTGATTGTTTATATCATTACAAAAATTTATATTATTTAAAAAAAAACAATTATTATACTATTGGTTTAGTTAATGGATTTCTTAATCCTTGATTAGTTTCGTATCCTATTATTACTTTATTTGAAAACTTTTTAGTTCAATTTTTTTTTATAAAGTTACTAGTTTTAATTCAAAAAAATTCGCTTTTTTTTAAATATAATTTATTTAAAAAAATTTGATACGCTTTTAAACTAAAAAAAAATTTGATAGTGTAGTTAAATGGTATAACAGTAGACTCATAATCTATATTCCTAGGTTCGATTCCTAGCACCATCTATATTTTTAAAACCTTATTTAGAGTATTGTAAGGGTTGTACGGAGCTGTTATTTAGAGTATTGTAAGGGTTGTACGGAGCTGTTATTTAGAGTATTGTAAGGGTTGTACGGAGCTGTTATTT
>JACCEE012073664.1_pt1 | contig 29007 bp, 23 predicted proteins | sample 7449931 | NCBI WGS metagenome assembly JACCEE01 (sample SAMN15323457, study PRJNA562643) | freshwater metagenome | isolation source: river surface water | place: USA:Blue River Watershed | collected 2017-08-19 | reverse complement strand
GTCCTTCTGAATGTCCGGGAGCGAATACTCGGTCTTCACTTCTCCGGCACTCGCGGCATCGGAAGTGAAGGACTCGGATTCGGGAAGATTCAGCTTCTTCAGCATTGCCCGAAGACCGAGTCTTCGAAAAAAATCCGACGCCTTCGCTGTATCCGGCTGAACCATTGATAGATCCTCAAAATCAACATCAATCGGAGCGTCACAGCGGATGCGTGAGAGATCGTAAGAAAGATACGCCATCTCCCGACTCTCTTCGAGTTTTTTACGCGTGCCGGCCGGGACCTCGTCCAGATGTTCATAGATCGAGTCCAACGTATGATAGGCTGTGACCAGATCCTTCGCTCCCTTTTCGCCAATACCTCTGACGCCGGGGATATTATCGCTCGGATCTCCCATGATTGCCTTCAGCGTAATGAATTCTTCCGGAGTCATCTCGTATCTTTCGGACATGGCCGCAAGATCATACGTCTCCGTCGTAGTTTTTCCGGCCTTGGTCACAGGCATCAAGACGACGGTACGATCGTTAATCAATTGAAAATCGTCTTTATCCCCCGACAGAATAAATACCGAAAAACCTTCCTTGGTGCCGCGACAGGATAACGTCCCGATCAGATCATCGGCTTCATACCCGACAAGCTCGATCCTCGGAATGCGCAGCGCATCAAGAGATTCTTTGAGAAGAGGCATCTGGGCGGCGAGATCATCCGGCATCCCTTTACGCTTCGCCTTGTATCCGTCATACATCTCATGACGAAACGTCTTCTCTTTGCGGTCAAACAGCGTACATATATGGGTCGGCCGCACTTCTTCGATATACTTCAACATGATGTTCAGGTACGTGTTCAGCGCACCGGTAGGCGTGCCGTCAGGTGCGGTCAGCGTGCTTCGACCGGCCAAAGCAAAATACGCCCGGTTAATAATACTGTTGCCGTCAATTAACAGTAGACGTTTATTGCCTGTGGGATCTTGCTGCATAACTGCCTCCTGATTTACATCTCACCCGCGACGGGATCTGTCGACCCCGAACCGGTTTCTCTTGAAGTAACCGGCTTCGCGGCCGAATGATTCTGCTCTCTAGGCTTCGTCTTCCCGTGCTGTAAATGGGCGGTACTGATCATCAGCTTAATACGATTCAATTGATTGGCTTCACTTGCTCCCGGATCATAATCGATCGGTACAATATTCGACTCCGGATACTGGCGACGAAGTTCCTTAATCATACCCTTACCGGTCACGTGATTCGGCAGACAGGCAAAGGGCTGTGCGCAGATAATATTCGGTACTCCGCTCTCAATGAGTTCAATCATCTCGGCGGTAAGAAACCATCCCTCGCCGCATGCGTTTCCGCAAGAGAGCACGGCTCCTGCCTTCTCGGCCATCGCACGAATATTGAGTGGCAACTGGAACTTGCCCGTCGCTCGCATCTTGCGGACAATGTGTTTGCGGTACCCTTCCAGAAGATCGATCCCACGCTCGGAAAGCCACGCGGATTTCTTCGAAGTACCGAGATTCTCGGACTTCCACGTCGGATTGTAGAAGCAATAGAGGAAGAAATCGAGGAGTCCGGGAACTACCGCTTCACAACCCTCCTTCTCAATGACATCGATCGCATTATTGTTCGCGTCAGGCTGGAATTTGACCAGGATCTCACCCACAAGTCCAACACGCGGTTTTCTCGGGATGTCTGCCATCTCGAACCGATCAAAGGATTCCACGGTCTGATCGACCAGATGGCGGAAGCTCTTGATGTCACGCTTGAGAGCCGCCTGTTCTTCATACTTCTTGCGGGCGGCGATCGCCTCCGGTGTGCTCGGATCGCGAAAAGCCGTCGGCATCGTATATACGGCGGAAAGATCCGAATAACGTCCGGTTCGATTAAAATGCTTGATCGCGATCTCGTTCCAATAGCGGTACAGTTCATTTGCCGAACCGGGAACCGCTTCATACGGGCGCACGCGAAGAAGAAGCGTCGACAACATGTCTCCGTAACATATCGCCTGCATCGCGTGATGAATCATCGAAGGTTTGAACACCATTCCCGGGTTTCCTTCGAGCCCCTGTACTGACAGCGCTACAACCGGAACTTGAGGATATCCGGCCTCTCGCAGCGCTTTTCGCAGGAATGCGACGTAGTTTGTGGCGCGACAACCGCCGCCGGTTTGTGTGATCAGAACCGAAGATCGATCCGGATCGGCGCCTCCGGTGATGAACGCATTGACGAGTTGTCCGACGACGATGATCGTCGGGAAACACGCGTCGTTATTGACAAAGCGAAGCCCGCACTCGATATCGGAAGCGGTTGCCTGCTTTAGGAGCTTCATGCGGTATCCGTAATGGCGGAATACGGCCTCGACAAACTCAAATTGGATGGGTGCCATCTGCGGCGCAAAGATCGTGTGGTCGGCGCGGTGCTCCGCGGTAAACGGGACACGGGCGAGAGCATAGGACTTCTTGGGGAAACCCTTCGCCAGATCCGAACGGCTCTCCCTCTCATCCATTGCGACCTTCAATGAGCGGATGCGAATGCGAGCCGCACCGAGGTTGCTGACTTCATCGATCTTCAACAAGGTGTATAACTTGCCCTTCGACTCCAGAATCTCCTGTACCTGGTCCGAAGTGACGGCGTCCAACCCGCAACCGAATGAATTGAGTTGGACAAGTTCGAGATTGTCGCTCTCAGCGACAAATGCCGCCGCCTCATACAGACGGGTGTGGTACATCCATTGGTCGACGACTCGAATCGGACGCTCGAGTCTGCCGGGAACAGCGACGCTGTCCTCCGTAAGTACGGCAAGATCCAGCGCCGTAATCATCTCTGGAATTCCGTGATGGATCTCCGGGTCTACATGGTAAGGCCGGCCGGCGAGAACAACGCCCTTCTTACCCGTTCGGGACAAGTCCTCCAGTACCCGCTGACCTTCGGCGAAGATATCCGCCTTATACCGGTCATACTCCGCTTCGGCAAGCTTGATCGCCGCGAGGACTTCACTCTTGGTGAGTCGCTCATCCGCGAAGGTCTCGCAAAGCTTACCCGCCAGCTTGTCGGCGTGATCTAACGGAAGGAAGGGATTCAGGAAACGAATCTTCTTGCGCTCGATATTCTCGAGATTGTTGCGAATGACTTCCGGATAAGAAGCGACAATCGGGCAGTTGAAATGGTTGTTCGCCTGCGGGTTCTCGTTGCGTTCATAGGGGATGTCCGGGTAAAAAATGGTTTGAACACCCTTCTCAATCAAATCCTCGATATGTCCGTGAACGAGCTTCGCCGGATAGCAAACACTCTCCGAAGGAATCGAATCCATACCTTTCTCAAAAAGCTTGTGATCCGATCTTGCGGACAGCAGAACCTGAAAGCCCAATTCTGTCAGCAAAGTAAACCAGAACGGATAATTCTCGTACATATTCAGAACGCGCGGAATACCGACACGACCTCTCGGCGCCTTATCCGTTGACAACGGTTTATACGAGAATGTCCTCTTGTATTTATACAGGAAAAGGTTCGGCGGGGTATCCTTCTTATCGGTAATTCCCTCGCCTTTCTCACAGCGGTTACCGGAGACAAAGCGCCGATCATCCGGGAACGTAGAGATCGTCAGTTTGCAGTGATTGCCGCAGAACTGACAGACCGCATTCTCGGACCTCATCTCAAAGCTCAGAAGATCTTCGGCGGCAAGAAGTGTCGGCGCATCAGTTTTGCCTGCCGAGCGCTGTCGTGCAATCAAAGCAGCGCCGAACGCACCCATGAGACCGGCGACATTCGGGCGAATGACTTCCCGACCGGAAACGATCTCGAAGCAACGGAGAATGGCATCATTCAAGAAGGTTCCTCCCTGAACGACGATCTTCTTGCCCAACTGCGACGTGTCGCGAATCTTGATCACCTTATAAAGTGCGTTGCGAACAACAGAATACGAAAGGCCTGCGGAAATATCACCGACCGTCGCCCCCTCCTTCTGTGCCTGCTTGACCTTGGAGTTCATAAATACCGTGCAGCGGGTTCCGAGATCTACGGGATTCTCCGCCGTAAGAGCTTCGACCGAAAAGGAATGTGCATCCATCTTCAAGTTCTCGGCAAAGGTTTGAATGAAGGATCCGCAGCCGGAAGAACATGCCTCGTTAAGCATAATGGAATCAATGACACCATTGCGGATTCGCATGCACTTCATATCCTGTCCGCCGATGTCGATGATGAAATCGACATCCGGGCAAAAAAACTTCGCCGACTGGAAATGCGCCATCGTCTCGATCTCACCTTCGTCGACATGAAGCGCCGCACGGATGATGTTCTCCCCGTAGCCGGTAACACACGAATTGGCGATATACGCCGCCGCCGGCAATTGTGCATACAGACTGGTAAGTATCTCCACCGAACTGCGGACCGGGTTACCCTTGTTCCCGCCGTAATAGGTAAAAACAAGCTGTCCGTCCTTATTGATCAAGACCGCCTTCGTCGTCGTACTGCCCGCGTCAATACCTAAATAGCAAGGTCCCTCCTGGCGAGACAGGTCATGAAGCTCAAGCGTTGCCCGGTCATGACGTTCGTCGAAGGCTCTCTTATCCGCCTCATCGCGAAAAAGAGGCGGAATATGCTCGATATCCGACGAGTATTCTCTCGTCTTCTGGAAGTCTGCAAGAACATCGGTAAGAACGACTTTTTCGCGCGTCGCATTGAGCGCCGCACCGATTGCAACATAGAGCTGTGCGTTCTCGGGCATGACAAAAGAGGAAACTTGATCCCGTAGCGTTCTCTCGAATGCTTCCCGCAATTCGGAGCAGAAAAAGAGAGGCCCGCCGAGGAAGGCTACATGACCTCGGATCGGACGACCGCAGGCAAGTCCCGCGATGGTCTGGTTGACGACCGCCTGCAGGATGGAGGCCGCAAGATCGGCTTTGGACGCACCCTCGTTGATCAACGGCTGCAGGTCACTTTTCGCGAAAACACCGCAGCGTGAGGCGATCGTATAGAGGGTCTGATACTTCTTGGCAAGGGCATTCAAACCATCGGCGTCCGTCTGCAGAAGCGTCGCCATCTGATCGATAAAAGCTCCGGTACCGCCGGCGCAGGTTCCGTTCATTCGCTGTTCGGGAATCGGATGAAGATACGTGATCTTGGCATCTTCGCCTCCGAGCTCGATAATGACATCGGTCTGCGGATAATAGCGGGAGATCGCTCGAGTCTCAGCGATGACTTCCTGTACAAACTCGAGATCCAGCCATTCAGATACGGACAAGCCTCCGGAACCGGTCAGCGCTACGCGCGCCTCTAGATCGGGAAACTCCTCGCTCACATCCATAAATGCGCGAACGAGCTCTCCGCGGATATCCGAATGATGTCGTCTGTATTGCTGAAAAAGAATCTTGTCATCGTCGAGAAGAACAATCTTGATGGTGGTAGATCCTATATCAAGGCCTAATCGCAAATCGCGTGAGGTAGTGTGCATTCTGGTTCACCTTTACTTTATATATTCTTATCTTCATCCGCATATGCGTCCTCGACGCTTGAAGTACCACTCGGCGAGATCTTGCTGTCGATCTTCCGTGGGGGATCAATGTCTTCCGTCGCAGGTCTTGTAACCGCGGAACGACGGGATCGGGTGCGGGCTTGTTCCTTCAGTAAGTCTTGTGCCGCTTTCTCCTGTTGCGAAATGTCTTTGAGGAGTTGCAGCTGCACTGTGTAGCTGTCGCCGTTTGGTTTGCGGAAGCGGCTCTCGCCGAAAATCTCTCTACGGAATTCATCATTGAGTCGAATTCGGGAAATGTCCTCAGGCAAGCCTTCCTCCGGATTGATATCCTTACCGTCGGAGCCGGTAATCGACAAACAAAGAGCCTTTGCGGAGAGCGCTACGTTCCGCTCGAAATCGTGGTATGGTCCTTCGACGCCGGTCAGAAGCGGCAAACCGGTAAAGTTGATCCGGATATAGGGCAGATGATCCGAAAGAATCAGATGAAGAGCGAGAAGCTTCATATAGGATTCAAGCGGTAAATACTCCTGATCACAAAATATTGCCGTCTGTCCTTCATCCGCAATCCGGGCCACATCCGAGAATTCATTCTCAAATCCTCTCGCCCAAAGATGATACATCTGTCGGAAAACTTCCCGGTAGAATAACTCGATATCCTTGGAGATCGGACGGGCTAGAAGTGGTTCACGCATATCATAGAGGAGTCGCAGTTGCTCCCTCTCGCGATCGGAAGGCATTCCCGTCCACTTCAGGTAAGCGGCGATATCCAGAGCATTGTACCGGTACTTCGTCATCCGAACATCCTTTCGTTCCGCGAGCGTATACAGATACTGATTATACCATATCTCAGATTCTTGAGATCAGATCATTCCGTTACAAACAAAAAAACCGTCCGGTGAAAGCCGGACGGCTCTGTATGCTTCGTAAGGACAAAACGCAAGAGGTTAATCCTCAAGCTTCTGTCGAATTTCCGAAAAGATTCATCCTGAACAGCATGGATTCATCTTCCGGGTTTGAGCAAGAGATTCTGGCATTCACCAGCTTACCACCCTCGATCAGATTCACGATACCCGCGATCTGACTGAGCTTGCTCTTGAGATTGAAGCGGTCATCCTCTTCGGTAATGAGCATCACGTCACCCTTGCAGGAATCAAGAGCCTTCATAAAAGCCTGGACGTCGATATTGTTCATACTAAACGTTCTCATTGTTCACACCTCCTTAGGAAATGTACTACGAATCGCCCTGCGATTCTTTCTTCTCTATCTCTTGTAAGTTCTGTTCTTCTTACAACCAAAGTATAGCATAGGGTTTATCATTACGCAAGATTTTTCCTGTACACATTATACATGCAAGCGGCCCTTTATTTATGCACATTGCACAACGTTGCCTCAAAGAATTTGGACACATTGATTGTGATAACGGTAAACCGTGAAATCATATCCCTTATCTGTATGGACGACGTCGGATTCATCGAAAACATCCCACGACGGCGAATAATCCAGATTCGGCAAAAACGCATCTGCGACAAAAGTATGATCAATACGCGTGATCACAGCTTCCTCACAATAGGGTAAGAATTGCCGGTACACATCCTCCCCGCCGATGATCCAGATCGCTTCCTTCGGATGACTCTTCTCATAGCGCAACACTTCGAAAATGTCATGCATCACCGTTGCACCTTCTACTCGATAATCGAGATTTCTGCTGAGGATTATATTTCTTCTTCCCGGAAGCAAACGCATTCCCGGGAACGTTTCCAACGTCTTACGACCATAAACGACCGTTCCCCCGAGCGTATACGCCCGAAATGTTCCTTTCTGGTCCTCCGGAAGGCTCACAAGAAGTTCGCCCCGGTATCCGATTCCCCAGTTCCGATCGACGGCCGCAATTGCTTTCATATCACTCCTCCTGTCATACAGCGACGGGAATTGATTTGATCTTGGGACCATGGGAATAGTCCTCGAGCACGAAATCATCCGTTGTATAAGAATAGAAATCCTCACCCTTTTCGAGCAGCGAGAACTCCGGTGCATCGAACATCGGTCGAGCAATCAATTCCTCAACGATCGGCACATGCCGGTCATAGATGTGTGCGTCGGCGATCACATGAACTAGTTCCCCGACCTGAAGATTTGCCGCCCTCGCGAAAAGATGGACCAGCGACGCGTATTGGCATACGTTCCACCCGTTGGCCACGAGCATATCCTGCGATCTCTGGCTGAGAATCGCGTTTAATCGTTCCCCGGTCACATTGAATGTCATCGAATATGCGCAGGGGTAAAGATTCATCTCCGCCAAATCCTGATGAACATAGAGATTCGTCATAATGCGCCGGCTGTAGGGATTGTTGCGCAGGTCAAAGAGAACGCGGTCAACCTGATCAAACATTCCCTCTTTATATTGATGCTTCACCCCGAGCTGATAGCCGTATGCTTTGCCGATTGAGCCGGATTCATCCGCCCAGGCGTCCCAGATATGACTTGCCAGATCATGGACATTATTAGACTTCTTCTGCCAGATCCACAGAAGTTCATCGACTGCGGCCCGGTAGTTGATGAATCGCTGTGTCAGAATCGGGAACTCTTGCGAGAGGTCGTACCGGTTAACAATGCCGAAACTCTTATACGTGAATGCCGGCGTACCATCGCTCCACTTCGGACGAACTTTCTCGTTCTCCGTCGAAATTCCATGATCCAGTATCTGTCGACAATTTGCGACAAAAATCTCATCGGCTCTGCTCATCTCTACTCCCCCTGACAAATGTGGCGTTTGGAAATCATAGTATCATAATCGACGCGAAAAGATGCCCAACCAATAGGAAATTCGCTTGATCCGTCGCGAAAAGATGCTACAGGACCTTCATCATGAGGCATTCCGCAACACCGGGTTTATAAAGATCCGGAAGAAATGCGACATAAACTTCATCCTCAAGCAAACCCTGTCGAATACATGCTTCCGCCTTCTCTCTTTTCGCGAAATATTCTTCTCCGAGTTTCGATTCACAAATCACATCTGTCATCTCTTTAAGATATTCAATACTTCCACGTTCGAATCGTAGTGTCTCCATCTTATCCTCCATATAATGAAAAACCGCAGATTCTGTCTCGAATCTGCGGTTCGTCGTACTGGTCGGAGTGAGAAGACTTGAACTTCCGGCCTCTTGCTCCCGAAGCAAGCGCTCTACCACCTGAGCCACACCCCGATAATGGTTTTCTAATGTCGACCATAGAGATTTTACTTTTTATTCCTCTCAGTGTCAACTGGATTTTTTTGATACATGTAATCCTTCTTCGACCGTCATCCGTTCAAAGAGCCATCATATCGACCTCGATACTCGATTTTGGCCATTTCGGTATATTTACGGATAAATTCCGTCTTGGCATCGGTGTACGCATCCCGGTTATAGCGATACGTGACGCTTAGTTCCTTCTTCATCGATTCGTATTTTTCGGCTATGTCTCGATGTTCCCGTAAAAAGTCACGGAAATAGAGTTCATCCAGATCTCCTGCCTCACGAAGATGTAAATGAAACACCCGTTCGGTAAAACCATCCTCGGTGTATCCTTTGTTATAAGCAATTCGCCCACCTTCTTCATACATCAGGCGGTACCCACAATCAATAAGACATGCGCAGACATAAGACCTGTCGCAAGCCTCTTTCCTTTCAACGAGAATGTCGATGATCGGTTTGGCATAGATCGCTTCGACTGAAGTGCTGCCGATATGGCAGATACGTCGAATCTGATCCATTGGCAGAACGCTCCGAAGCAGAGCTTCTTCTTCCATATACCATAGAGCCCATTCTACCTTATGAGTCTCCAGTACGATGGGGAAAAGTTGCCACAACTCTTCTAGGCTCATTTCCGATAAGGACTTCTTCATCCTTCACTCCTCTAAAAGAAAAGCACAAAGCTCAAAACCGAATCTGCGGCTCATGTACGACAAGGCCGCCGGCTTCGCCATTTGCTACACCGGCGGCCCATGTTCATCGTAGAAATTCATCAGTTGAAGTGCTTAACGCGACGCTTGACCTCATCGAGAAGACGATCCTTCAGATCACAGATCGGCATGGCTCCCAGCTCACCGTCATGGCGGCTACGGACCGCAAGGGTTCCTTCTTCCATCTCCTTGTCGCCGATGACCAGCATGTACTGGATCTTCTCCATCTGCGCGGTACGGATCTTCTTGCCGATCTTCTCATCGCGATCGTCGACCTCTACGCGAAGCCCGGCGTCACGAAGATACTTCTTGATCACGTACGCTTTATCTACATGCTTATCGGAGATCGGAAGAATTCTTGCCTGCTCCGCCGCCATCCACAGGGGCAACGCTCCGGCATACTTTTCGATCAGGAGCGCGAGAGTCCTCTCATAGCAGCCGATTGATGTACGATGAATGACGTAAGGATTCTTTTTTGTTCCGTCTCTGTCCGTATATTCCATCCCGAAAAGCTTGCCCTGCTGGAAGTCGATCTGGATTGTAACGAGCGTATCTTCCTTGCCCCAGACATTCTTGATCTGAATATCGAGTTTGGGCCCATAGAAGGCTGCCTCTCCAACCGCTTCCTTATAATCCAGTCCTAGACCGTCAAGAATGCCGCGCATGGTGTCCTGAACGGCCTCCCACTCTTCCGCACTTCCGACATACTTGTCCTTGTTGTTCGGATCCCACTTGGAGAAGCGATAGGAGACATCCTCACTAAGCCCAATGGCATCCATCATGAATGTCGCAAGATCAAGACAGGCCTTAAACTCCTCCGTCAACTGCTCAGGGGTGCACATCAAGTGGCCCTCGGAAATTGTGAATTGACGAACACGGATCAGACCGTGCATCTCACCGGACGACTCATTGCGGAATAATGTCGAGGTCTCTCCGTAACGAATCGGCAAGTCGCGATAACTTCTGCTCTCGGAGAGATATGCCTGATACTGGAACGGGCAGGTCATCGGACGCAGCGCATAGATCTCCGATTCATTGATCGTACCATCTTCTCCCGTCGTCGCTGCAGGATCTCCCAGAAGGAACATGCCGTCGCGATAGTGATACCAATGACCGGAGATCTTGTACAGATCCGATTTGGCCATATAGGGAGTCTTGGTCAGAAGATATCCTCGGCGTTCCTCCTCATCCTCGACAAATCGAACCAGTGTCTGAATGACCTTCGCGCCCTTCGGAAGAAGAATCGGTAAGCCCTGACCGATATAATCGACGGTAGTGAAATAAAGAAGTTCGCGACCGAGCTTGTTGTGGTCGCGCTTCTTGGCTTCTTCGATACGGTCAAGATAAGCCTTCAGCTGCTCTTTATCGGGAAAGCTCGTTCCGTAGATACGCTGCAACATCTTGTTCTTCTCGCTGCCGCGCCAATAGGCGCCGGCGACCTGTGTCAGCTTATAGGCCTTCAGTTCACCTGTGTTCTCCATATGGGGTCCTGCGCACAGATCGGTGAACTCGCCCTGCTTATAGAAGGAGATCACGGCATCCGCCGGTAGGTCGTCAATCAATTCGACCTTATAGATCTCTCCCATGCTGTCCATTAATGCCCTTGCCTCGTCACGCGGAAGCTCAAACCGCTCGATCGGCAATCTCTCCTTGGCGATCTTGCGCATCTCATTCTCGATCTTCTCCAGATCATCCTTCGAGAAGGTTCCCTCGTAATCGAAATCATAATAGAAACCATCCTCGATAGCCGGCCCGATCGCAAGCTTCGCGGTCGGGAAAAGTCTTTTTACGGCCTGCGCCATAATATGTGATGTACTGTGACGATACGCGTTTCTTTCACTCTCTACCGAAAAATCCATTGTCATACCTCCATCTTCCTGATAAACAAAAAATCCCATACAGCTCACTGCATGGGATGCACGAATGCACGGTTCCACCCAAATTGCCTCTGCAATTCCTGCAAAGACCACTCTACAGACCCTGTAACGCCGGTCATGCGGCAACGGTTACAAACGGCAAAAACCCGTCTCTCCCGCGCGGCTCAAAGGTGGTATACCCAATGCAATTCCTTGAAGAAGAATCTTAGCCACGTTCTTCTCTCTCTGTCAAGGAGACAAATGCCGGTACATATCCTCGTCATAGCCTTCTAAAAAATGATGATAGACCTTCGAAAGAAAAAAAGCAACCCCGCAACGATCACTTCCTGATTGTCCTCCGGGCGGGTACATTCACGAAACGACAATGAAGTCACGAATTGCAGCGAATCTTCCCTCCTTAATTCCAGCCACCTTCATGATATCGTCGACACTTAAGAATGGTCCGTTCTCTTCACGATACGCTATGATGGCCAGAGCCGTTGTCGAACCAATTCCCGGCAGAGTCTCCAGTTCTTCCTGCGTCGCGCTGTTTATGTTAATCAGTGCGGGATGGTCGGAAGCATCCCCCTGCATCGGACCAGAAGATTCCTCCCCCCAGATCACAGGATCTTCGGGATCCCTCACATAATCGGAGACCGGAACGAATCCCTCATCGGTTGACATTCCCATGTCTTCTGTCGATGGAATATAGATCGCTACCGGCACCGTAAAACAGTAGACCATGTTGATATTCTCTACGGCAGCGCCCTCTGTTGTTCCGCCGGACAACTCGATCAATTCATAGAGGAACGTTCCCACGCGAACATCATAAACACCCGGCATCTTAACATAACCGCAGATATACACCGGTATCAGCTCTTGTTCGGAAGCAGAGATGGTTGTCGTTTCCGATGGAAGAAATGCTGCCAAGCTCTCTTCAGGGCTTGTTGTCTCCGGCACGGAAGATTCCGCCGCATATGTAAAGACCACCGGCTGATTCGGCGCAAAGTCTGACCATAGCTTCAAGCCGCAAGCAACGAGGCCGGCGGCGGCGATAAGGATCATCTTGCGCCACTTGCCCGTCTTCTCCATAGCACCTCCGTAAACCCTAAGGTGCCTCTATCGTACCGGACAAGTTTGCACAGAAGAACAACGAAAATTCGACAAAATCTACCGGATAAACGACAATCGACCGGAAATTACTTTCCGGTCGATGATGAACATTATTCTTCGTCAGAATCTTCTTGTGGATCTTGTTCGTTCGAAAGAACTGATTCTTCAATATCCGCAAGATGCTCCGGTCGTTTGTTGAGCCAGAGCTTCTCGAGACTGTAATGCGCTCTTTCCTCCGGGTGAAATACATGGACGACAATATCCTTGTAATCAAGAAGAACCCAACGTCCTGTTGATAATCCCTCAATATGATCCGGCATAATGCCCAGCTCATTCTTGAGGCAGAACTCCACTTCATCGGACAAAGCTTTGATGTGCGTGACGGATGTTCCCGAACAAATGACGAAATACTCTGCCAGTGCGGTTTTCTCCGCGACGGGAATTAATTCAACATCCTTGCCCTTCTTGTCGTTAAGAATGGAGACAATTTTCTGTGCTACGGTAAGAAGATCCATTTTTTCCTCCTTTGTGGTTTGAACGGCTTCTCTTATTATACTTCGTGCGGACTTGGATTGTAAGAATCGCATAGCACGCTCGGATTCCGGATGCAATGCGGTTTTCCTTCTCTCGACGCTCTCCGCCACTGCGACTAGACAAAACATCACCGCGCCGTCAAGATCATAATCGGCTCGCTCTCGAAGCGGTCCGAGATCCGCATAATCTCGTGCGGGTTCAAGCTTGTCAGCGAGATAGACGATTTTCTCAAGTCGCGTCATCTCTTCACGCCCCGTGGTGTGATAGCGAATGGCGGAGAGGATCGACGGACTCTCAATCCCATAGCGCTCACGGGCGTATGTCTCTCCGGCCGGCGCGTGTATCGTCGCATTATCCAGACTCATGTCCGGGGATTCGCAACGGGACGCGAGATCCTTCTGCTGACGGATCGGAAGCTCCTTCGCACAATCGTGCAAGAGACCTGCGATCGCGGCGTCATCCGGGTCTTCTCCGAAGAGAATCGCATATCGAACCGATAGTACCGCCGTGTTCATACTGTGAAGGAGCCTTTGTTGGGATAACTCAGTGATCAGCGTGGTCGTGAATGTGAAGATTTTCTCGTGCGTCTCATCGGAGAGATGGCGCAGTGGATTGTCTTCCGGGTAAAGCGCATGCTTGTGTATGAATCGTCGAACAGGCTCAGATACGTCTCCGAAGGATCGGTTACGCCGGATCTCTCTGGAAGAAGCCATGTGCTCCTCAATCGGGAAAAAGGAGAAACTCATCTGGTATTTCTTCTCCAGCTCCTTAACCCGATCAAGCGTGTCGGATTTCATGACGCCCGGACGGGACGCAAGAAGAAACTTCGCCTCACGAAAAAGAATCTCGGGGTGATACCACGTCTCGATCTCAAAAAGAATATCCGATCCGTAGATGAGAACGATCTCGTCCTTAGAACCGACCTTACCCTCCCGACGTAACGCTTCAAGCGTGTGAACCGTATAGGATGGCGAGGATTTTTGCAGTTCGATCGAAAGCACTTCGCAACCGGAAACCCCCTTGAGTGCCGCTCTCGTCATATAGTACCGGTAGATTGCCGGCGTGACGAGATAAGCATCCTTCTTCGGAGGATAACCGGATGGGATCACATATACATGATCAACATTTCCGCTTTGCAGAGCACCAATAATCATGGACAGATGCCCTTCGTGGAAAGGATCGAAGGTTCCTCCGAATACGCCGTATCTCAATGAACGCCTCCCGAAAGGGTTCGTCCGATGTCTTTTCGATAGTGCATGTGTTTAAAAGAAATCTTCGCGACCCCTTCATATGCCTTATCTATAGCCGACTCGAGATCCTCGGCATCAGCGTAGACCGCAAGAACTCGGCCGCCGGAGGTTACGATATTCCCATCTTCCTGTCGGGTTCCGGCATGGAAGACAATCGTTTCCACCTGATCCAATCCTTCAATCGGATATCCTGTTTGATAACTCTCCGGATATCCTCCGGACGCCATGACAACGCAACAGGATGCTCCGGGCTTGAATCGCAATTGAATCGTATCCAGTGTGCCGTCCAGACAGGCATCGATGATGTCCATAAGATCATTCTCGAGACGGGGCAATACTGCCTGCGCTTCCGGATCTCCGAAACGCGCGTTGTATTCGATGACTCTGGGTCCTTGATCTGTGAGCATCAAGCCAAAGTAAATCACTCCGACAAACGGGCGTCCCTCCCGGGAGAGCGCTGCAATCGTCGGAAGAAAGATTTGGTCATACATAACCTTCTCGTCGTCCGCCGTCAGATCCGCTCCGGGGGTTACGGCGCCCATGCCGCCGGTATTCTTTCCTTGATCATGATCCAGCGCCCTCTTATGATCGCGGGATGACACCATTGGGAGAATCGTCTTGCCATCAGAGAACGCCAGGACCGTAAGTTCGGGTCCCTTCATGCATTCTTCGATGACAACCGTGTTTCCCGCGGTCCCGAACGCCTTATTCAGCATCATCGAACGGACGGCGTCCTTCGCCTCGTCACGGGTTTCGGCGATGATTACACCTTTGCCGAGAGCCAGTCCGTCCGCCTTCACGACGATCGGAACGGGTTCGCGATCAATATAAGCAAGAGCCTTTTCCGTGTCGGTAAAAACTTCATACTTCGCCGTTGGAATATTATAACGCCTCATCAGATCTTTGGAAAATGCCTTGGAGGCTTCGATGATCGCCGCGTTTGCCCGGGGACCGTAAGCACGTATTCCGGCTTCCTCGAGATGATCGACAAGGCCTAAAGCCAACGGATCATCCGGCGCGACAAAGACAAGGTCAAACTTCTCGCGGCGTGCATAATCCGTCATCTCTTCGATCGCTGTCGCACGGATCGGCACGCAGGTCGCAACCTGAGCAATTCCCGCATTACCGGGGGCGCAGTAGAGTTCCGTTACTCTCGGACTCTGTTTCAATTTCCAGCAGATAGCGTGTTCACGACCGCCACCGCCTACGACGAGTACCTTCATTCGTACCTTCCTTTCAGCCGATCAATGACGGAAATGGCGCGCGCCGGTGAATACCATCGCGATGCCGAATTCGTTACAGGCATCAATCGATTCCTGATCGCGAACGGAGCCGCCGGGCTGGACGATTGCCGTGATCCCGGCATCGTGCGCGACGTCGACACAGTCACGGAAAGGAAAGAAGGCATCAGAGCCCATAACTGCGCCCTTTGCCTTGTCACCGGCCATAGAGAACGCAATCTGTGCGGCACCGACGCGGTTCGTCTGTCCGGGGCCCACGCCAATGGTCTGCTTATTCTTAACGACGACAATCGCGTTCGACTTGACGTGCTTGACGACCTTCATGGCAAATTCCATATCCTCGCGCAAGGCCGGATCCGGCTCCGAATTCGTGACCACCTTCAAATCCTTCTCATCAAAGACGTTGCGGTCATGATCTTGAATCAGAAGGCCGCCGATCACGCGCTTGAAATTATACTCGCCGACAGGGATCTGCGCCGTGATCTGGGGAAGCTCGAGCACGCGCAGATTCTTCTTGGCACAGAGGATGTCCAGCGCTTCGGGTGAATATGAGGGTGCGACAATGACCTCGAGAAAGACCTTGCTCATCTCCTCGGCCGTCGCGGCATCGATCTCACGATTTGCTGCGACAATCCCGCCATAGATCGATACGGAATCCGCTTCGTACGCCTTTTTCCAAGCTCCAAAGATCGTATCCGCGGAACCTACACCACAAGGGTTCGCATGCTTGACCGCGACGATCGTCGGTTCCGTGAACTCCTTGAGACAAGCGATCGTCGCATCCGTGTCGGCGATGTTGTTGTACGAGAGTTCTTTACCGTTCTTCTGGACAGCTTCGGACAGGCTCCCTACGACCGGAAGAGCGTTCTTATAGAATGTGGCGCTCTGATGAGGATTCTCACCGTAACGAAGATCGGAAACCTTGTCGAATGTCATCGTAAGGCTTTTGGGCATATCCTGTTCCGGAGTTTTCGAGAGGAAATACTGCGCGATCAAAGCATCATACGCAGCCGTGTGCTCGAAAACCTTGCGGGCGAGATAGAATCTGGTCTGATAACTTGTGTCTCCCGTAGAACCGATCTGGCGCAACACCAGTTCATAGTCCTCCGGATCTGTAATCACCGTGACATCCTGATGATTCTTCGCCGCGGCGCGAAGCATCGAGGGTCCTCCGATGTCGATATTCTCGACGCACTCTTCAAATTCGACCTTGGGCTTCAGGATCGTCTGCTTGAACGGATACAGATTGACGACGATCAGATCGATCGTATCGATTCCAAGCTCGGCGATACGCTTCATGTGTTCCTCGTTCGAACGAATCGCGAGGACCCCGCCAAAAACAATGGGATGCAGAGTCTTTACGCGGCCGTCCAGACACTCCGGAAATCCCGTAACCTCAGAAATCTCTTTGCATGCGATTTTCTCTTGTTTCAGAAGTTTTGCCGTACCACCGGTGCTGATAATCTCAACACCGAGGTCTGTCAATTTACGGCAAAAATCGGCAATTCCTGTCTTGTCGGACACACTGACAACTGCTCTCTTAATCATTTTTCCCCCCGTCTTCTTGTTGCCTTACCGGCAAAATGAATGCTTTCTTATTATCGATACAGACACGTCCGTCTGCAATCAGTGAAATCGCGAGCGGAAGAATCACCTGCTCGCACTCGATCATAATCCTCTGTTGCAGTGTCTCAGGTGTATCTTCCTGTAGCACATCGATACAGCGTTGCAAGAGAATTGGTCCTTCATCATATTCTTCGGTGACAAAATGAACCGTGGCTCCGGAGACCTTGACACCTTTCTGAAGAGCGGCGACGTGCGGTCGTATCCCGTACATGCCGGGTCCGCAAAAAGAAGGAATCAGGGACGGGTGGATATTTATAATCCTGTTCTCGAAAGCACGCACGACGCCTTGACCGAGAAGGGAGAGAAAACCGGCAAGAACGATGAGATCCGGGTTTACCGTCTCCAAAGCATCCAGCATCGCACGGTCATACGATTCCAGATCGCAGTAATCCTTGCGACGAATAACGACGCAAGGAATGTTGTGTCGAGCTGAGCGCTCGATCGCGAAGGCCGTTTCCGAGGATGAAATTACAAGAGATATCTCCACATTATGGAGGTCGCCTGAAGAAATCCGGTCAATGATCGCCTGAAGGTTCGTGCCGCCTCCCGAAACGAATACTGCGATTCTCATACAAGCTCCCTCTCTCACCAGCTGATCCGATGAATTATATCTTCAGATTTGGCTGGAACACCGGCCGGAAATGTTCCGTCAAAACATGACGCACAATGTCCCATCCGGATGCCGGCAGTAGAATTCTTGAGTCCCTCAAGGCTGATATAGGCAAGGCTGTCGGCACCGATCTGACGACGAACTTCCTCGACGGACGAGAATCCCGCGGTAAGTTCCTTCTGCTCGGGTGTATTGATTCCATAGAAACAAGGATAACATACCGGCGGAGAAGCTACACGGATATGAACCTCGGATGCCCCCGCTTCCCGAAGCAGTGCGATATTGTGTCGCGTCGTTGTTCCTCGAACGATCGAATCGTCCACCATAAGGATCCGTTTACCGGTGACGGCAGCTCGCAAAACCGAGAACTTCAGCTTGACCGACATTTCCCGCTGTACTTCTGTCGGTTGAATAAATGTTCGTCCGACATAACGATTCTTCAACAAAGCCGCACCATAGGGAATGCCGCTTTCATTCGCGTAACCCATCGCCGCCGCGACACCCGAATCCGGAGCGCCAACCACAAGGTCACAATCACAGGGGGCTTCCTTCGAAAGAATCTTTCCTGCATTGACCCGTGATTCAAAAACACTGGCGCCGTCGATCACGCTATCAGGTCGCGCGAAATATACGTACTCAAAAAGACAGATCCTACCATTGGTTGCGGCTATCTTCTCGGGAATAAAGTGTCTTGATCGCAGTCCGTTCTTATCGATAATCACCAATTCACCCGGGAGAATATCTCGTATGAGCGTCGCGCCGACCGCGTCGAGCGCGCAACTCTCGGAGGCAAGAACATAGGTATCCTCCTTGCGGCCCAATATCAACGGACGAATGCCAAGAGGATCTCTGACGCCGATCAACTCATTCTCCGTGAGCAGAACCAAAGAATACGCGCCCTTCATCTGCGACATCACGTGAAGAATCGCGTCCTCCAGTGTATCCGTCATGATACGGGCACGCGACAATAGAGCCAGGATCAATTCGAAATCCGCCGTGGTCTGAAATATCGATCCGTTCTTCTTACAATCTTCTCGAAGTTCGACGGAGTTCGTAAGGGCACCGTTATGAGCGAGGGCGATATTTCCGGATCGTGATTTGATCAGTATCGGTTGAACAGAATCGTAGCCGGATTCACCGGCTCCGGGGTATCTCACATGTGCGACAGAGGCGTGACCTCCGAGCGTCTCAAGCTCCGGTTGATCAATCGCCTCAACAACAAGCCCTTTGTCTTTGTGACAGAGGATTCTTCCGTCACGGTTGACTGCAATGCCTGCGGAGTCCTGCCCGCGATGCTGTAACGCAAAAAGACCGAAATACGCCATTCTGGCCGCATCGGTCATCTGGTGTGACATATCAAATGCGCCGAAGACGCCACATTCCTCTATCCAATCTCGCTTCGTCATCAATCGTTTCTTCACTCTCCGAGAGTCTTCAGTTTCTCCTGAAGCTTACTATTTCGTTGTGCCACAGATTCGGTAAGCTCAACTTTGTACGCGGCAAGCTTGGTCTGAAGATTCTCATCAGAGACAGCAAGAATTTGTACCGCGAGGATCGCCGCATTGGCCGCTCCGTCGATCGCAACCGTAGCAACGGGGATTCCCGTCGGCATCTGTACGATCGCGTAGAGAGCATCAACCCCGGCAAGGGCTCCGCCTTTGCAAGGAACACCGATAACCGGAAGCGTCGTAAAGGCAGCCAGAACCCCGGGTAGATGTGCCGCAAGACCCGCTGCGGCGATAATCACGCCAAAACCTTCCGAGCGAGCAGCGCCGGACATTTCGCCGGCTTGATGAGGAGATCGATGGGCGGAACAGATTCTTGCTTCAAATTCAATGTCAAACTTCTTCAGCATCTTGAAGCAGCCTTCCATGACCGGGAAATCAGAGTCGCTTCCCATGATTACAAGTACCTTCTTTTGCACCATGAACGTACCTTCCTTCACCTTCGAATCAGAGCAATACTTTTACAATCAAAATAGTAACAATAGGATCAGGTTTCGTCAATCTGACGCCCTGCCACATATCTATGCTAACGGGGCAGGAAAGATTCGTGCGAATCGACATGTTGTCTACATAGAACCGTTGCCGGCAGGACTCGGTTCTGAGATGACAGAAGACTCCGTCGTAGTATCCGGAAGTGCTTCTGATGATTCCGATGACGGTTCTGCACCCTCCGGAAGTTCTTCTGTCCATTCCAGCTTTTCGAGGACGCGATGATATTCTTCCGTGTCCTTCTCATAGGCGATCGGGCAATAGTCGTTTCCCGGATAGGTTGTTGTCATCGAATACGGAATCACGTTAAGCTCCATGCCGATAAGTTCACCGTATAAGACAGAGAACGTACACTGAACAATCGCTGTGTCTTTGTCGCTGAGATAGGGTTGACCGCCGAATGTGAAGTTCGACAGGCTGTAGAGAATGTACTTCCCGTTATATTCTTCAATCGGTTGAAGGCGATGCGGATGGTGACCGACATAGATATCCGCGCCGTAATCGATGATCTTGTGAGCCATCGTAACTGCGGCAGCTTCCGGCTGGTACATCTTCTCGATGCCCGTATGAACAGAAATGATTACGATTAGGCAACCTTGCGAGCGAAGATCATCGATCGCGGCATAAATCGGATCAAGATCATAAGGAAATACAAATCCCGCCATCCCGATCTTGATGCCATCTTTCTCGAAAACAGCATAATCCTTGTCGTCACTATACAATATTCCTGCGGACGCCAATGTCTCTTTGGTATCGGTAAGTCCCTTATCCCAATAATCATAACTATGATTATTCGCAAGATTGACAGCCTCAACACTGCCCTCCGTCAGAATATTCACAAACTCTCTGGGACCTTTGAAAGTAAACTCCTTGTCACGAGGCGAATTCGCATCGGTTAGTGTTCCTTCAAAATTTATGAGGGTCAGATCGTCATTGGCAAAAATCTCTTTTGCATTCTTCAGCGGATATGCATAATCCGTTCCAACGACGGACTGATAACTATTGCTGTTGTTCTCCGTTCCTGCGTCTTGTCCGAGTGTACAATCCCCGACCATACTGACGACAATCTTCTTTACCGCCGGAGTCGGCGTCGGTGTAGGAGTCGGTGTCGGCGTAGGTGTCGGTGTCGGTGTCATCGTAGGTGTCGGCGTCGGCGGTACAGGAGTAATATTGGCAACAAGAGCCGCATCCGGGCGCAAAGGTGCAGAAACCTCAGGTCGTTCAGCGAGAACGGCCGAACATCCGGTTAAAACAGTCGCGTTGACCAACAGGAAAAGAAGGGCGAAAATAATTTTTGCGTGTTTGAACATGAATAACCTCAAATTGTCCGTAAGCTGTCTTCCAAAAGCCTGAACGAACCAAGTTCCGCGGATTCAATGTTAGTGTACCATAAGAAGTCAATTACGATTTTTACTTTTCTGTATTATTTTATCCTGATTTGCAGTTTCATACGGGGTTATTTATGCACTTGCAAGAGGTTAATTATGGCAAATCATCTCCACAATTCCTACACATTCTTTCCTTTGACAAGTTTTCATGTGAAATATCAAAGGATTTTTTCATATTTCGTAACCGTGTTCATTTTCCCTTCTTTTATCTAGATTTTCTGATTGATTTTGTTAGTTCAAACCGCATAACGTAACGTTTTGCGGAAATGATATTGTCATTTCCGTTCAATGATAATTATGTATGTATTAGAACCTTGTTACACTTTGTACACATTATATTTACATTCTCTTCTCCTACGCACCTAGTATTTCCGATGATTTCAGAGCATAATTTACTTAAAGATTGAACTCCAGCAAAGGGGGGGCTACTATGGCAAGAATTGAGAGGATGATAGAGAAGATCGATAAGCTTGGTAAGAAGCAGAATATCGGCGCTCTTGTTAAGATGGTTGATGATCCGGATGATGAAGTACGTGCTGCCGTAGCAAGATCTCTCGGACAGGTTCCGACATATGAGTCTGGTATGCAGCTGATTCCTCTTCTCCGTGATGCTGTTCCCGCAGTTCGTGCGGCTGCGGCTGAGTCAGTAGGCAATATTAACGCCAAGCACTGCGAGGAGTATCTGAAGAAGCTGACCTACGCTGATCCGGATCCTGAGGTTCGGGCCGTTGCGCACTCCGCTTACGAGAAGGTAAGAACAAAGATTTTCTAATCCAACCATGGTCAATTAGAAAGATTCCGTGCATCCAATTGGATGCACGGAATCTTTTTTTTTGTAAATCGCAGGGAATGAGAAAATCCTGATCAGACTTCTCTCTTCTTCGCAATCTCGCCCGGCCTCTTGTAGATACTCATTGGCGGTACATAACCGCGCACCATGCAAAGCGGATAAATGATGGAGTCACGACCCACGATAGATGCCGGATTCAGCACGCTGTTGCATCCGATTTCAACATTATCTCCGATGATTGCTCCGAATTTACGCATTCCGGTCTCTACTGAACCCGTGCTCAGATGAACCATTGTCGGCTTCTTATCCGACTTCACGTTCGACGTAATCGCACCGGCGCCGAGATGCGCACGGAAACCAAGAACAGAATCTCCGATGTAGTTATAATGTGGAACCTGTACTTCATCAAAAAGAATGACATTCTTAAGCTCCGTCGAATTTCCGACGACGGCATTCTTCCCTACAATTGCGCTGCCGCGAATAAAGGCGCAATGGCGAATCTCGGCACCCTCGTCAATGATACATGGTCCGCCGATAAATGCAGACGGATAAACCTTCGCACTCTTGGCAATCCAGATCCCATCCCCTTTATTCTCATAGATATTCGGGTCAAGATTCGCGCCGAGAGTCAGAATGAAATTCGCAATCTTGGGTAAGACTTCCCATGCGTATTCCGTTCCTTCGAAAATCGCTCCGGCGATAGTCTTGGATACATCCAACAAATTACTCGTCTTAATTCCTTCTATCATAAGATCACCTCGTTTTCATCTCGTCCATAACGGACAGGTATAATCTATATTCTATCATTGTTTTTGCATTTCGTATGATGTCGGGATCGATTCGTAACGCACAAAATCATGAGAGTGTTGCCCCGATCCACGTGGTGAACACAAATGTCGCTATCACAAGAATTCCCATACAAACGGTAATGAGAACAGCGACGGGTCTCGCGTAATTTAGGCCTCCGTTACTGCCGAAGCGATCTTCCACGATCAGGCTTGGATCATTCTTGTTGTAGTAGAATAAACCCAGTTTCCAGAAACGATCATCACTTCGATCAATGAATTCGCTCGGTATCACTTTCAGGGCGAGGCTCTCTCCCTTATGAATTTCGTCCTCCGAAAGATTCGGATGAAGCTTACATCCGGCCTGACCGGCTTTCACAGAGATAAGGATCGGCGGGAGACACATTGCTACGGTAAATACAAAGATGATCACACCGAACGAGCCGGCGTCGGGCGTAACCAGGTTCAGTGTTTGTGGCAAAAGGATCAGAAAGAGTATTGCTAAAACCAAAGCATCAAGACCCAGCGCATGACTGATCAGTCGCCGATAGATTCGATGTTGCGCCAGGGAAAGAACCGGATTTTCTGCGGAGACTTGTAATTTCGAGCAATAAAGAAGAACGTTCGATCCCAGCATGAGAAGTACCATGGCAAATGCTACGATCGGCATTGCGATGACCCCGCCGATTGTCTTCGGTGCCCAAGCATCCGGCTGCATATTGATATCCCAGTGCTTGATGAGAATATCCGGAAGTTGAGGATAGTACCAGAGCGAGATCATAACAGATAACAGACAGATCGCACTTGACGCAATATACCAACCGTAAGGCATTTCACGAAGATTTCCTCGACCGCCGTTGCCGGATGCGCCAATACCGGAGACACCGATAAAAGAAACTCGCCAGGATTTCTCTTTCTTAAGGTGAAGCGACTTTCTCCAGAAGGGAAGATAAACGAAGAACTGCGCCGCTAGAAGTGTGATCGGCTGATACAAAATGAGAAGCATTGTCCGTCTCGGCATAGCCAGATAAAAAAGGACTCCCGCGACAAGAACAACCAGAAAGATGGCGCTCATCCAGATTATATATCCGCGGCGCATCGAATTAATCTCCGGATCATTTGTATGTTCCGGTGGAATCCGCACTCCGAAGTGCAATTCTTTTCGCGTATATACCGGAATCAGAATCACCGCAATTGCCGCGATGATAAACGTGACTTCACCGATCAAAAACAAAGTAAAATACATCGACAAGTCCGGTGTCATAGAACATCCTCATTTTCTTTGGAAATTGCTTCGCGGTATGATGTTCGGGCGTAGATCAGGAATTCTTCTTCTCCGATTCCATGGACAGAGGCCTGAGCCGCGAGTTGACGAAGGCGTCCGGTTAAGGATGGCAACAGTACGGACTTATCCGGCATCTTTGTCGCCACTTCGGCGCCGGATCGTCGGGTCATATGGATGTAGCCGTCATCTCGAAGGATTGCGTAGGTCTTATTGACGGTGTGAATATTTACGCCAATATCTTCCGACAGGCGTCGAACCGACGGAAGACTCTCTCCGGGCGCCAGTTCTCCCGTGGATATCGCCATCACAATCTGTTCGTAGATCTGCATATAGATGGGCATTTCACTGAGGAAATCGACGGCAAGTATCATATAACCCTCCTCCTTCCATTCCAACATCTGTTATATATTTTATATAACAGATTGCGCGAGAAGTCAATTCTTTGCATCACGTCAGTCATTGGAATACAATAAAAGAAAAATAACAGGAGGTTCTCGTCATGAAGATCGAATCATTTTGTATCAAAGAAGGTAAAAACTTTCGACTTTCGGACATTCAATGCGATGATACACTGCATTTCTCGGAGAGTGATCAGCAGGCTGTCGAAGAAGAAATGCGCGAAAATACTGAACAGATCGCTAAGCTTCAGGACAAACTTTACGCCGAGAATACCCGTGCGATACTGCTGATTATCCAGGCGATGGACGCCGCCGGCAAAGACGGGACGATCAAGCATGTCGCCAGCGGTATCAATCCGCAAGGTTGTCAGGTTGTATGCTTCAAGGCTCCGTCTTCCTCCGAACTCGATCACGACTATCTCTGGCGCATTGTCAAAGAGCTGCCTGCGCGCGGGATGATTGGCATTTTCAATCGTTCGCACTATGAGGAAGTTCTGGTAGCCCGGGTTCACGATCTTCCGAAGAAGCAACCTCTTCCCGAAAAAATCGTCATTGATGACGACTTCTGGGAGAAGAGATACCGTCAGATCAATGATTTTGAGCGCTATTTGAAAGAGAACGGAATCATCCCGGTTAAGATCTTCTTGCATGTCTCGAAGAACGAGCAGAAGAAACGCTTCCTGGCACGCATCAATGATCCGGAGAAGAATTGGAAATTCAGTGCCGGCGATCTGGCCGAACGCGAGCACTGGAACGAATATCAGGAAGCATTTGAGGATATGATTCGAGAGACATCCACCAAACACTCTCCATGGTATGTTGTACCTGCGGACAAGAAATGGTTCGCACGAGCCCTTGTCAGCGAAATTCTTCTCGACACATTAAAGAATCTGGATCCGAAGTACCCGGAGCTCGCAAAAGAGCAGAAAGCACTTCTCACCGATTGCAAGGCCCGGTTAGAGAGCGAGTGAGATTACTCTACCGTAACACTTTTCGCGAGATTGCGCGGTTTATCGACATCGCAACCCTTGTATACAGCCATATAATATGCAAACATCTGGCAAGGGGTTACCGCAATACAGGCCGCGAAAAGCGGATTGATCTGTGGAATCACGAAGACTTCGTCACAGACAGCTTCTGCCTTGGTCTGTGACTCGGTAGCAATACCAAGAACAATGGCGCCTCGGGCTTTAACCTCTTGAATATTGGAAAGCATCTTATCGAGAAGGGCATCCTGTGTCAGTGGGCAAACCACCAGGGTGCCTTTTTCGATAAGAGCGATGGTTCCATGTTTCAGTTCACCACCCGGATATGCTTCCGAATGAATGTAGGAGATCTCCTTGAGTTTGAGAGATGCCTCCATCGAAAGCGCATAATCCAAGCCACGCCCGATGAAGAAGATGCTCTCGGCATTGAAATGCTGGGAGGCAAATCGCTGAATCTCCTGCTGCATCGTTAATACCTGCGTCATTTTCTCCGGTATTTCGCACAGCTCACGCTGGTAGGTCTCATAGGTCTCACGATCAATCGTCTTCAGTATCCAGGCCATCTTGACGGCCAGCAGATACACGGATGCCACCTGTGTGTTATACGCCTTGGTGGAAGCGACGGCGATCTCCGGTCCTGCGGAAGTATACAAGACATAATCAGCCTCGCGCGCGATGGAACTTCCGACGACATTGACGATCGCCATCGTTCTGGCGCCACGCTTCTTTGCCTCACGCATCGCAGCCAATGTATCGAGCGTCTCACCGGATTGGCTGATGATAATTACAATCGAATTCTCATCGAGTATCGGGTCTCTGTAACGGAATTCCGATGCAACGTCCGCGATAACTTGAACGCGACAAAGCTTCTCGATGGCATACTTGCCGACATTTCCCGCATAGAAAGCGGTTCCGCAGGCAACAATATGAATATTTCCCGCCTTCTTCAAGTCCTCTTCTGTGAAAGGAAAATTTTCCAGAACAATCTCTCCGCCGCGAATTCGCGGGCAGATGGTGTTGCGAAGTGCCACGGGCTCCTCATTGATCTCCTTCATCATGAAGTGCTCATATCCACCCTTCTCGGCCGCTTCCGCATCCCACTCAATATGAATCGGACTGCGCTCCACTACGGTGCCGTGTAGATCATATACGACGACTTTCTCCTTGGTGAGGATCGCCATCTCACGATCTTCGAGGATCAGAGCTTCTCTTGTATGCGCAAGGAGCGCAGGAATATCCGATGCGATGAGATTCTCCTCCTCGCCAAGTCCGATCACCAACGGACTGTCTTTTCGCGCGGCAATCATCATATCGGGGTAATCGGAACTCAATACACCGAGTCCATAGGAGCCTTCGACCTCAAGCAAAGCGGTCTGCACCGCGCTAAAGAGATCTGCGCTGCATCCGTTCGAATAATGATACTCGATGAGTTGCGCGATAACCTCAGTATCCGTCTCTGACGCGAAAAGATAACCCTTCTTCATCAGGAATGATCGTAGTTCGATGTAGTTCTCGATGATTCCGTTATGAACGACACAAATTCTTCCGTTCGCTGAAAGGTGCGGATGTGAGTTCTCGTCACTCGGTGCTCCATGCGTCGCCCAGCGCGTATGTCCGATGCCTACATGAATCCCCGGACGTCGACAGGTGTCGCTGTCGCACAGATAATCAATCGCAGTAAGTGATTCTTCAAGATTCGATAATCGACCGCACTTCTTGATAACTTCCAACTCGCCGTTCTCCAGGAAAGCTACACCGGCAGAATCATATCCTCTGTACTCGAGCTTCTTAAGTCCATTTATAAGAATAGGAAGAGCTTCCTTTTTCCCGATATATCCAACGATTCCGCACATAGGGTACCTCCGATTGTTACTTCTTAGATCCGTAACGAGAAATAATTAGCTCGACAAGCTTCTGGGCCATGTCATCGATCATCTGATAGTCTTCTCCCTCGATCATGACGCGAATCATGGGTTCTGTACCGGAAGGTCGAACGAGAATACGTCCCCGACCGTCCAGGATCGCCTCCATCTTACATATCTCTTCGGAAATCATCTCATCGACCATTGCCTTTGATTTGTTTTCCGTGGGAATGTGAGCGGGTTTGAGAACTTGCGGAAGCACATGAATCACATCCGTTACCTTGGAAACAGGAAGGTTTCTTCGGGTAATTACGCGAAGAAAAGCCAACGCTGTAAGCATTCCATCCCCTGTCGTCGAATGATCCAGGAGGATCACATGTCCGGATTGCTCTCCACCGAGATTATACCCGTTCTCCCGCATCATCTCGAGAACATACCGATCGCCAACCTTTGTCTTCTCGAGTTTCAGACCGTTTCCGGCCGCCATGATGTCCAGTCCGAGATTACTCATAACGGTCACAACCACAGTATCCTTATGAAGCTCACCCTCTGTCTTCATATCCAGTCCAACGATCGCGAGAATGGCATCGCCGTCTACCGTCTGACCGAACTCATCCACAATCAACAATCGATCCGCATCTCCGTCGAACGCCAGACCAATATCACAGTGTTCGGAAACGACGATCTCCTTCAGACATCCCATATGGGTAGATCCGCAATTCGCGTTAATATTCAGACCGTCCGGTTGATTTGCGATTGCGATGACCTCGGCTCCAAGATCGGCGAATAATGTAGGAGCGATCATACTCGATGCTCCGTTGGCACAGTCGATCGCAATCTTCATCGAAGACAGATCAACACTCATCCTTCGCTTCAGATGTTCCGCGTACTCATGTGCAGCACCGGGCTTCTCCAAGCGCCGTCCGACATCAGCGCCTTCCGGTCGAGACCAATTGCCCTCATCATAATCGCGAATATGATTCTCAATCTCGTCTTCAATAGAATCCGGCAACTTGAACCCGTCGCCCGAAAAGAACTTGATCCCGTTGTATTCGAAAGAATTATGTGACGCGGAAATAACAACACCGGCATCACAGCGATATTTTCGCGTAAGATATGCAACAGCGGGCGTCGGAACAACACCGCATACAATAACGTCCGCACCCGCCGAGCAAATTCCGGCTGTAAGCGCGGATTCGAGCATGCCGCAGGATATTCTTGTATCGGAACCAATCAGGATCAATGGCTTGTGACTGGTCTCTCCGGCAAGAACACGTGCACCGGCTACTCCGAGTTTATAGGCTAAATCAGGTGTCAGCTCGCGATTCGCCACACCACGAACCCCGTCTGTTCCAAATAAGCGACTCATAGATACCTCCATAACGTGAAAAGAACGACACTCATGTCATTCTTCATCGGTAGTAATAACGACAGATACCTTCTCTTTGCTCTGCGATTCTACGCGAAAATACTCAGAGATTCCGGAGTTGGTCCGTATCTCCATTTCGGCAATTCCAGCAGTAAAGATATCGGAAAAATCCACAAAAGCGGATATGTCGTCAGATTCAAATCGATCGATCGTAGCCTTCCGACCAACAACATTGAGTGTCACAGAAGTAACCGGGTAATATGCATCAAGTCCTCTGTCCTGAAGGATATCCGCATTGAGACTCTCAACCTTAACGGTAACCGATTTCTCGGCAATTGGATTGCTCGTAATCTGAATATAGAGCCAGAGTCCGAGCGAAATCACAAACGACGCGGCGATCATCAGAACCTTCTGATAGGTTGCCGTTGTCGCGTGCTTCTTGATGGCCACAGGAAGAGTTCCCGCTGTGGCCACATCACGTAATTCTGCGCTGGATGTCACGCCGGTAGTGGCGGCGC
>JACCEE012808776.1_pt1 | contig 29032 bp, 34 predicted proteins | sample 7449931 | NCBI WGS metagenome assembly JACCEE01 (sample SAMN15323457, study PRJNA562643) | freshwater metagenome | isolation source: river surface water | place: USA:Blue River Watershed | collected 2017-08-19 | reverse complement strand
AGGTCGCGCCAGGCGTTCAGCGGCGTATGGATCGCGCGCGTGTTTGGCGTGAGAAGCAGGCGGGTCAGGCGGCTCAGTAGGTCTTTTTGTTTGTGTGATTTTGTGTAGAGACAAAAACCCAATAAAAAATTTGTTTATTAGAAGATGTAAGAAAATAAAAATATAAAAAATTATTTTATTTATTTATTTATTTTTTCTCCATTGAATATTCATATAATCTATTCTATCAAATTGATATGATCCATTATAATAACGTCTTACAACTATAAAGTCATCAAAATCATCAGCTCTAAAGATAGTATGTGTTTCAACATCTCTTGCAGCAACATTACTTATAAAATCTGGATTACCAAATTTAATATTTTGTATATATTTTAAATCTATTTTTTGATTATTATGAATTAAATATTTAAAGTCTTTTTCTACTTTTATTTTTCTAGGTCCGAATATAGTTATAGATTGTGTTGGATCAAAATATGATTGTTGAAATTCCATTTCCATTTCCATATATATTAGTTAACTAAAAATATAATAAAAAATTGAAAAAGATAAATTATATTATTAATATTATTAATATATTTAATTATTAAAGTAATTTAATATATTATATTTAAAATTGTAAATATGGAGTCTAATATTGATAATGAATGGATTACAGTTGTTAATAAAAAGATCAAATCGTATACTAAAGTTATAAGACATAAAACATTAGAAGAAATAAATAAATTGATTTTAGATGTACTATTAAAATACAAGCCATATGCAATTTATATTTATGGTTCAAGAGCACGTAAAACAAATAGACCAGATAGTGATATTGACCTAATGGTTTTTTGGAAAAAAACAGTACCAGAATATGATTATTTACAAAATATTAAACAAGAATTAATTAACATTTTAGAATTGAATGTTGATTTTGTTAATATGTATATAACAAATAAAAATAATAAAGTATACGATGAACGAGATAAATGTTATTATAACAATGTAATAACAGATGCTATATGTATTTATGAAATAAAGTTAAATAATATAAGTGATTTGATTGATATAAGTGTTAAATTAGATAAAATTTAATATTAAAAAAGTTGACAAAATAAGTTTTTATTTATATTATTTATATAATCAAATAGTTATAATATATGTTAATGTCTGTACCGATTATTAAAAAGTTTACCAAATTTATAGTTGCCGAATGTAATCAAGGTCAACCCAAAAAAGGTGTTGAAACAGGTGGACAATTTTTTTGTGATAAGTTTGATATATTTCCTCATTTCATAATTAATAATAATTCTTTTAATAATATTAATTCAGAAACAGATAATGGATATGAAAGACTTAGTACAATATTAGAAATTTATAATAAAGAAAAAGAATTAACAATGTTGATTGGTGGGGATCATAGTCTTGGTATGTCAAGTGTAGATGCATTCTTAAATATTTATAAGGATGAATTATCTGTACTTTGGATTGATGCTCATGCAGATATCAATGATCATATTACAAGCTTAAGTGGAAACACTCATGGTATGCCACTTGGTTATCATCATATTAAAAGATCTGATAAACCTGCTTGGAGAAAAAATCCATTAAAATTAAAGTCATCTCAATTATATTATTTTGGTATTAGAGATCTTGATCCAGCTGAAGAAGAATTAATTAAAAGTGAAAATATTGGTATATCAAATAGTATTGATAATAATTTGATTGATTTTATTAATAAATCAAAATATCTATTAATTAGTTTTGATGTTGATTCAATTGATCCAAAGTATATGGATTCAACTGGAACTATAGCTGATAAAGGACTTTTTCCACTTGATATTAAAACAATTATTAACTATTCATGTAATTTAAATAAACTAATTCATTTAGATGTAATGGAATTTAACCCTCTACTAGGAAACATCGATAAATCTCTTGAAACACTTCGAGAAATTTTTCTGTAATATTTAAAATTTTTATTAGTTTACTTTTATTTATTTTTCTAGATAACTAATTTATATATAAATTATGTTATTTGCCAAAAATTTATTTAATATAATTGTTCCAAGTGTATATGTATCATTAAGAAATAAAAATTTAGAAGATATAGAAAAATATTATAAAATGCAGAGTATAAATAATAAAAATAGATTTAATAAATTTTATTCAATAAAGATTGATTAATATTATAATAAAAAAAATTGAACAACAATAATTATATTCCTTACTTTTTTTTATTATTTTCAATAATAAAAAAAATTGAATAGTAAATATTTTAAGAATAAAACAATTATATATAATCATATAATTTAATATGCCTTCTACTACTCCTGAAACTGTCGCTATTGGTATCGATCTTGGTACAACCTACTCTTGTGTAGGTGTTTGGATGAATGGCAAAGTCGAGATAATTGCAAATGATCAAGGTGAACGTACAACTCCATCATATGTTGCATTCAATGATATTGAACGTCTTGTTGGTCAACCAGCTAAAACTCAAGCCGCACTTAACCCTAAAAACACAGTATATGATGCTAAACGTCTCCTCGGACGTAAATTTACAGATGAAACTGTACAATCAGATATGAAACATTTTTCATTTGATCTAGTTGCTGATTCTAATAATCAACCACAAATTAAACTTCAAGATGGTACACAATACCGTCCAGAACAAATTTCAGCTATGGTTCTTGAAAATATGAAGAAGACTGCTGAACAATTTCTTGGTCATCCAGTTAAAAAGGCTGTAATTACAGTTCCAGCATATTTTAATGATTCACAACGTCAATCAACAAAAGATGCCGGAGTTATTGCAGGACTCGAAGTTCTTCGTATTATTAATGAACCAACTGCTGCTGCCCTTGCATATGGTCTTGATAAATCAACAAATGATGAACACAATGTTCTTATTTTTGATCTCGGGGGTGGTACATTTGATGTATCACTTCTTACAATTGATTCTGGCATGTTTGAAGTAAAAGCCACAGCTGGTGATACTCATCTTGGTGGTGAAGACTTTGACAATCGTATGGTTAATCTCTGTATTGAAGACTTTAAACGTAAGACAAAACAAGACATCTCTACAAATGACCGTGCTCTTCGTCGTCTTCGTACAGCATGTGAACGTTCAAAACGTACTCTTTCAACATCAACACAAACAACAATTGAAGTAGATGCTCTATTCAATGGTCATGATTTTAACATGGCAATTACACGTGCACGATTTGAAGAACTTTGTGGAGATCTCTTCCGTAAATGTATTGATCCAGTTGAAAAAGTTCTATCAGATGCTAAAATGGATAAAACTAAAATCCATGAAGTTGTACTTGTTGGAGGTTCAACTCGTATTCCAAAAGTACAAAAACTTCTTTCAGACTTTTTCAATGGAAAAGAACTTTGCCGTTCAATTAATCCAGATGAAGCTGTAGCATATGGTGCAGCTATTCAAGCCGCTGTACTTATGGGCGATAAGTCAGAAAAGCTTAATGAAATCCTACTTGTAGATGTAACCCCACTTTCAATTGGTATTGAAACAGCTGGTCAAGTTATGACTGTTATGATTCCACGCAATAGTGCAATTCCAACAAAGAAGACTCAAACATTCTCAACTTATTCAGATAATCAACCGGGAGCAACAATCCGTGTATTTGAAGGAGAACGTAAATTTACAAAGGATTGTAATCTTCTTGGTCAATTTGAACTTACTGATATTCCACCAATGCCACGTGGTGTACCACAACTTGAAGTTACATATGAACTTGATGCAAATGGTATTCTTACAGTAAGTGCTTGTGAGAAATCAACAAACAAAGTTAAGAATATTACAATTACAAATGACAAAGGTCGTCTTTCAAAAGAACAAGTTGAAGAGATGATTAAGAAAGCAGATCAACTCAAAGAAGAAGATGAAAAGAACTTCAAACGTGTTGAAGCTAAGAATTCATTTGAAAGTTATGTATTCAATTGGCGAAACCAACTTGATAACAAAGAACTTGTAAGCAAACTTACAGAAGAAGATGTAACTGAGTCTAAGAAACTCGTAACAGAAGCTCAAACATGGCTTGAAGCTAACACTCTTGCCACGGCTGAAGAATACGAACATAAACAAAAAGAACTAGAAACACACTTTAATGGTCTTGCTCAAAAGATGTATTCACAAGCAGGAGGTGAAGGTGAAATGCCAGCTGGAATGCCCGGAATGCCTGGAGGTATGCCAGGAATGCCAGGTGGTGCAGGTATGCCAGACATGGCACAATTTGCTGAGATGATGAAAGGTATGAATAAAGGTGGTGCTCCAGCAGAACCAACTCAATCTGCTGAAGAAGTAGACTAAATTTTATTTAAAATTTATTTATTTTTTTTAGTTAACTAATATATATATGAAACATACATATATTATAATTCTCATTATATTTTTATTAATTGTTGTAATATTATCATCACAAAAAGAAAATTATATAAGTTATATCAATTCAAATCAAAGATACTGTAAATCATGTGATGAAAAAGATATTCTTGATTGTGGTGACTGTACAAATTGTGGGATATGTGTAAATGGAAATACTGCTGTTTGTACAAGTGGTGATATGGATGGACCATTAGATGCAAAGTGTGAGAAATGGATTTATGGATCTGGATTAAATAATTATTATAATGATATTACATATACAGTACCATATTATTATAATTATTATTATCCATTATACAATGATATGTTTTATCCACCATATTATTATGATGGACTTTATACACCACACATCTATAATAGATCATATAATAGAACATATGATAGAAAACGAGAATTTAAAAATAAACCAAGAAATAAAGAAAATAAAAGAGATGATAAAAGAGATAAAAAATAATTTATTAACTAATTTACATATTATTAGTTACTAAAGTACTTTCTATATTAAATTTTGGTTCAGCAATTAATGTTGGATCAGATGTTAATACAAATGGTTTTTCTACTTGTGCTTGTTTACGTTCTTCATGAAATTTTTCTATTTCAGCTAATTCTTTTAGTTGTTGTTCTTGTGTTTTATTATCTTTTTGAGCTTCTTCAGTAATATCTTTAAGAAACTGAATATATTTTTTATCACGAATACGTTTTTTGATATCAAAACTTACTTCTCTTTTTTCTTGACCTAATAGTCTATGTTTATCAAATGTATTTGAATCATGAGATATACATAAAATAATTCTATCAGGGTTTAAGAGTGCCATTTTTTCACTAAAATTATTAGTAAATGATGGTTCTTCTTGTGCGTGTTTTTCTGGATCGTGTTTATGATTTTGTAAATATCTTTTACGATATGTAAAAGTACCATTTGTTCCATGATTGCGACCATATGGACCATATTGAAATGTTTTTTTAATATCTGTATAATAAATATCAAGAGTTGTGCAACCTGCAATATCTGCTTTTTCAGCATTCATTCTTGTAATACTATATGTGATACGTTCTGGAAAATGAAAATCATCATCGTCAAAGCAAACAATAATATCACCCTTTGCAAGATTATTTAATTGATTACGTTTTTCACCAAGTGTAATTCTTTCAGCAGAATAATAATAACGGATACTTTTATCATTTTTAGGAATTAGATCTTCATTAGAAGTTGCACTATCATCAAGAATAATAAGTTCACGAAACTCAGCTGGATAAGTTTGCTGTTGATAAAGATGAATTAGAATTGGAATAAATTTACGACGATTATAAGTTGGTGTTACTACAGATACAAAGTCACGTGGCATATTAATTATATATTGTTTATATATAATTAAAATCTTAAATAATAAATAGTTCTTTTATTAAGATCTTGTACATATATTATTAAGACAATTACTTCTATAACATTCATCCTTACCAGAAACACATTGACCTCCTTCAGATACTTTGCAAACTCCTTTACCGGTTTTAGGATGAATGTATGCACAAAAATTACTATTACAATCTTCATTTTTTGTACATATTGAATTATTTTCAAGATATTCTTTTTTATTATTGAAATAATAAATTAAAACTAATAGAATTACTACAAATATAATAACTTTATAAATAGTTTTCATAAATATATTATTAATTTATATATTTATAAAATTTAATTATTTACTTTTTTACACAAAATCCCTTTTGGCCTCTAGCAATAACACACACATGTTTGGGAGTTAAGTTTGCACATTCATTACCGTAACGCGTGCATTCGAATGGATTATCTTCATCATATAATATATTTTCCTTTTTATTATTGAAATAATAAATTAAAACTAATAGAATTACTACGAATATTATAACCTTATGAGAAGTTTTCATAAATATATTATTAATTTATATATTTATAAAAATATTTTATAAAGTTATAAATAAAATTAACATCCCCAAGGATGTTCTTGATTATTAAATTGACTTACAGAATTTCTTTTAGAATTTAATACAAAATAATGTGCTTGAAGTTTATTATCAAGAACAATAAGTTTTTCTTTATTTTCTAAATTTTGCATCTCTACAAGTGGTAGACGTACCGTATCAAATAAAATTAAACCCTTTAATTGAAGCATATATTTAATTGGAGACGGGTTTGTTTCTGAAAACAATAGTTTAATAATTTCGTCAACATAAGAATATACTTTAAATGCTTCTGAATAATTATTTTCTACACAATAATTAATAATATCATTTAGAACTCGTGGATTATAGTTAGATATAACACTAATTACACCATAAGCACCAATTGACATTGCAGGTACAACAAGTCCATCATCACCACAATAAAATGTTAAGTTTGGTACAAGACGACGAATCGTAATCATTTGACTAAGATCACCAGATGCTTCTTTAATTGCAATAACATTTTTACAAAGATTACAAATATTTAATACTGTATTTGGAAGGAGATTAACACCGCATCGTGATGGAACATTATATAATATAAAATGAAAATCTGGAAATTCATTACAAATTGTCTGAAAATGTTTTTGTAATCCAAGTTGAGTTGGTTTATTATAATATGGTGTTGTAAGCATAAAATTAGTAAAGCCATATTTAATAGCACTATTAATCTTTGCAATACAATCATGAGTGTTATTACCACCTACTCCTATTACAAAATTATCGCGAAAATTATATTTTTTAGATACACATTCTAGAATAATATCTCGCTCGGTATCACTTAATGTAGGGCACTCGCCAGTTGTTCCAAATAATACTACACCAACATTTGGATGAGAAAATTGATAATCAATTAAATTTAATAAAGATTCAAAATCAATATTTGTATTTTGAAGAAAAGGAGTAACAATTGCAGTTAAAAGACGTGGTAGAGACATTTTTAATATTTAATTAGTTAATTAGTTAATTAATTAATATATATATTAATTATTAATATTTTCATCTTTTTTCAAGTATTTATTACTAAAAAGATGAAATTTATAAATATCTAATCACTCCAATAAAAAAGGATTATATCACCCAACAAACATGTCCTCAGTTTCGCATACCTCGTCCAAAATGACGACAACGTCCTTCAAAAAGAAGAAGGACACAAAACGCTCTATCAAGGAAGACGAACTCCTTGCTTTACAGGAAGCAATTGAATTTACCAGCTCACTTCCCGCAAAACGTGTCCGTAAAATCGCCCTCGACAAAAATCAACCCTACATCGACGCGTGTATTGCCCAACAATCTGAATGTCATCGTGCCGGCGGCTTTGTGTCCGGTTCTGGTCATCATTACGATCGGACATATTAATTTTTTTATTGACACATAATAAAAATAGTTTTTGTTTTAAATCAGATTACTTTTTTTATTTGGATATAAACTTTATTTTATTTTCATAAAAAAAATTGATATCCTATTTATTAAGTTAATTAAGTTATTTTAATTAGTAATAATTAAATAAAATGGTAAATATTGGCATTATTGGTGTAAATGGTCTAGTTGGAAATGCTGTTCTAGAATCTATTAATCGACTAAATCTATTAGATTATAATTATTATTTTTATGGTTCATGTGATAGTTACATTAATTTTAACAATCAACTTCATAACGTAAAAAAATTTAATGTACATCATCTTGATAATTTAGATTATATTATTCTTGCCACAGATAATGATATCTCAAAGGAAATTTATACTTATTGTATGGATGCAGATGTACCTATTACAATTATTGATAACTCATCTGAATTTCGATTAAAAGATAATATTCCTCTTTGTATTCCAGAAATTAATTCACATGTATTAAATTTCGATAATGGTCATCCTACGAAATTAATTTCTAATCCAAATTGTGTAACTACCCTTATGTGTATGGTTTTAAAACCACTTATGAAGCTTGGTAATATTCGTCGTATTATTGCATCAACATATCAAGCAGCAAGTGGTGCAGGATACAAAGGTCTGCGTGAATTACAATCACAAACAACACAAATTGTATCCGGTGAACAATTAACAACAGAATTTTGGAATCGTCAGTATGTGTATAATGTATTCTCGCATAATTCTGTTATTAATCGTGAAACACTATTTAATGAAGAAGAATTAAAACTTGTAAATGAAACAAAGAAAATTCTTAATATAAATCCAAAAATTACTGCTACGTGTGTAAGAGTACCAACACTTCGTTCTCATTGTATTTCATTAAATGTTGAATTTGATCAAAATTTAGATTATAATGATATTATTAATCAATTGATTGAATTTCCAGGTGTTACTGTTTGTAATAATGTTGTTGATAATAAATTTCCAGAACCAATCAATACATCTGGAAAAACTGATGTATTTGTAGGACGTATTCGACCAGATATTGGTGATAAATCTTGTTGGAACTTTTTCATTTCAGGTGATCAACTTTTAAAAGGAGCAGGATATAATTCTGTACAAATTTTAGAAACATTAATTAATTCAAGTATGAATAATGATACTGATTATAATACTAACTTTAATAACAATTATCATACAAGTTATATAAGTCATACAATTTATGACACTAATAATTATGATGATAATTATAACGACTATGATAGTGAATATGATGATACTTTTGATTATTAAATAAAAATTTATTTATTCTAGTTAATTATTTACATAATAGTTTTTAAACAAAAAGCTAAAAATATCAATATTGCTAAAAATATACTAAGATAATATGCACGATAGATTCTTTTATAAACTTGCGTATTATGAAATAATGTATCAAAAGTTTCTCTATCACGAATTAATTCAATCATATTTCGAGTTTTTAATAATTCACAAGAACGTAGTTTTGAATTATAATTAAATCCCATCGAAAATCCATGGGCGCCAACATCATGAATAACGAATAAATCATCTTTTTGTATATCTTTTGGTAATAATCTATTTTTTGCAAACCAATCATTATTTTCACAAAGAGTTCCAACAACATTTGATTTAACTAAATTACGTGTATATTCTAATCGAGGGATAGATATATGATGATAAGCATCATACATTCCTGGTCGCATAAGATTCGCCATATTAGCATCTAATCCATAAAATATATCAGAATGAGTTTTTTTAATAGATTTACAAGTACTTATAAGGTAACCATATGGTCCTGTAATATAACGACCACATTCTGTAAAAAGATTTGGTTTAAAAGGAAGATTATATTTAAATATATTTTGATCATATGTTCTTTTAATAGATTGTACTAACATTTCAAGATTTATTTCTCGTTCATTTTCTTTATAAGGAATACCAATACCTCCACCAATATTAATAAATTCAATTTGAATATCTAAATTATTATGAAGATATATTATTACTTTAAACATATTATCAATTAAATGTGGCCAAAAATTAATATTCAATTGATTAGATGAAGACATTGTATGTAATCCAAATTTTTTGAATCCATTTTCTTTTGCAAGTTTATATGCTTTTATAATATTTTGAAACGACATACCAAATTTACTTTCTGATCCAGAAAAATTATTAGAAACAATATCAGTATTATTTGAGATGTCTGGATTATATCTAAAACATAAAAGTTCGGACGGTTTACTATTTATTTTTAATAAATTATAGAGTCCATCTATATCATCGAGATTAATAATACAATTATTTTTAACAGCAAAATTTAAATCTTCTACAGATGTATAATTGCTTGTGTATATCATTCTTCTTTTGTTAAATGAATCACTGTTTATTAAATTAATTACTTTAATTTCTTCAGGAGAACTACAATCAAAATCCATTTCACAATCTGCTAAAAGTTGTAAAATAGATGGATTTGGATTTGCTTTTACAGCATAAAATTGACGAAAATTTGGAAAATATTTACGAAAAGTTTGCATATAAAAATTAGCATGGTTTCGAATTGCATTACCATCATAAATATAATATGGAGTACCATACGTATTTGCAATATCTTCTAATTCAGATAAACTATAAGGAATATTTTTATTCATTATTAATAAGTTAATTTAGTTAATATATATAGTAATTTAATATTAAATTAATATATATTCATCTTTTTATTTATTTCTTAGTTTACTTTCTTTACTTTCTTTACTTAAATAATCCTACAAAATATGCCCAGAAACCTATACCTACAAAGCATTTAGCAAATACATCTAAAATATTATAAATTAAATTTTTTAATTTAGGTTCTGCTAAATATGCTATACCATATATAGCCCAGAATATTACAAATACTATATATATAATTGTATTTTGTATAACTTTTTTACTTTTAATAAATTGTGAATATATATAATAGTATAATAATGCAAATAAAACAAATCCACCTAATGTTGCAAAATATTTATTTATTTTACCAATTTCACCTAAATATCCTATAATTAACATACCATAGTTTAATAATAACATAATTATAAATGATTTAAATTTAAAGCTAATTTTGAGATTATATGTTAATACTAAACCTAAACCGAGTAACATCAGTGGTGTCGTTGTAAACCAATCCATATATCTAAATTCATTAATTTTTTTAAAATCAACATATTTTTCTTCAAATATTTTAATAAATTTTCCATAAAATACACCAGCAATAATCGAAATACAAGTTTCTATATTCATAATATGTCTAATTTTAGCATCTTTAGTTCGTAGAGCTTCAATTAATGTTATTGTACCTGTTGTAATCAATAACATATATGACATATAAAAACTATTTTTAACAAGATTATCATTAATAGAATTTATAAACATTATATAATATATAATATATATATATGAATTTAAAAATAAAATCATATTTATATGTCTATATTGGAACTATAATGTATACTCTTGCATCATATTATCATTTATCATTAAAAGATTGGAGTTTTTTTAAAGCATTAAAAATAGCAATACCATTAGTTTTAATAGAATATACATTTAGTTTAAGAGGAAATAGAATTTTAAATGAAACTTTTAATATTAATTCAGTACAAATTTTATTAATTACTATGTGTTTTTATTTTATAAATAATTGGTTATTAAATTATTTTGTTATAAAAAATAAAATAAATACATCAAAACAAATAATAAGCTTTATATTAATATTATTAGCATTTTATTTATCATCAGATATAAAAATACAATTTAGAAAATAAATATAATAAATAAATATAGTTAACACTTCATTAAAAAATCAATATATTCATTATCAAGATTTATTTCATTTAAAAGTAACTGTAATTTATCTTTATTATTTTTTCCAAAAATAGTAATTTTTTCATTTAAATTACCAATAAGAGGTTTTACAACTTCTAATAAATATTTTAAATATTTACTTTGATTAATAATAATAATTTTATTTACTTTTCCAAATCTTTTTACTAATTTTGATAATCCTATAGTTGTTGAAAGTTCCAATGAGTGTTTTAACTGAAAATCATCAAAATCAATAACCCATGTCCAACTTACTGGATTAATAAAGTTTAAATAATTTTCATAATGTTTTAGAATACCATCTTTATCATTATATCTTTTAGAATCTGCAATTCTTGTATAAAATAAATGAACTTGTTCTAAATTATCATTATACGTACATAATAAACTAAAAGAATGTGATCCCGGGTCAGAATGACATATTTTACATATATGTTCCATTATGGATATAAATTAATTTATTAAAATAATTTATATTATTTAACTCAATTTAATTTAAATTTAATTTAATATTCTTTTTTTATATAAAAAAATATAAGTTATACAACAATTATTAAAAAATTATTAATTGGCATACGCAATACCACACATTCCACTCATTACTCTTAAAACATTATAATTACAAACACATATATGTAAAAATGTATTTTCTAATAAATTATTAATTTGTATTAATCTTTCAGGAAATTTTGTTCTTAATGTATCTTTAAAAGTTATTAATAATAATGCTGTATCAATTCTAGATAAGTTACATGTTCCTGAAGGTTGATGTTGTTCTGGTAATAAACCGAATGAATAAGCATAAATACCATTTGGTGGTGTTCTTCTATGATGTTGTGATGGTTGAACATAATTAAAATAATCACCAGATTTTAATTCAAATCTATCGTGACCATTAAGTTGTATTTTAGCAGTATTTATAAAATTACCATTTCCTGCAAGATCTAAACCATAATTAAATGGATGTCTAGAATATACATTAATATTTCTACATGGATTATAATTAGTTTTTGTTGTAAATTTTGTTACAGGAATAGAAATATCTTCTATTTTTAATGTATGTTTAACGTTTAATAAATTTTTAAATGATTTTATTCCGGTAGCATATTCAGTAAAAAGTGTTTCATATGATTCATTTATAAAAAAATTTAATGTAAATTCTGTAATATCATTGCATAAATTATTATTACCGTATGTAAATATATTATTATTTATATAATAAATTCTAGTATTATTAAAAGATGTACTTGTATCAGATTTATTATGAATTATAATATGAACAGTTTTATTTAATATTGACGTCTCACTTATTGTATAAGTTTGTGTTGTATTTGCAGAAATTGTTGGATTACCAATAAAATCAGATATTTTATACCAATTATCATCTGTACTATATAATGTTGGATCATCTGTATCACTTAAATATGATATCATTTGTAAAACTATATTTGTTGCAGCAAAATCTAATGTTTCATTAATATCTTTATAATAATCGGAAAAATATATATTTCTTGCTGAAAACAAACCACATTTATTAAGCCATACTACTTCTTTACAAGGATGATTAAAATCTAAAGTAAATTTTTGATTTGTGCCAATAATTGATTCCCCTCCATTATATTGTACTTGTTCAATTAAATATTCATGACCTGTTTGCGCCATTCTTCTTCTTTCATCTTGATCTAAATATATATAATCTGTTAATAGAGTTGTATTTTTTAAATTAGCATTTACTGTTTGTTTTGAAAATTCTGCACAATTAATTATCATATCTAATCTTTCAAATTCAATTATAAATCTTACTTCATGATATTGTAATGCTATTAATGGTAAAGCTAATCCTGGATTTCTATTAAACCAAAATTGTAATGGAATGTATATTGTATATTCTGGTGTACCATAAGCATTATCAACATATGTTCTACTATCAGTATAATACAGATTTGTTAATTCTGGAACATTACCTAACATTTGATTATAACCTTCTTCTTGATCATACATATGTGTTAATTCATACCAAGCATCGTATAATAATCCATAGTGTTTATCTATTTTAGACCCTCCAATTTGACATTCAATATTTTTAAGTAAAGCATAACCAGGATTTTTACACCATACATAATTATATGGTAATTTTGGTAATGTAGTTTTAATATACATTTTATGAGCCAAATCACCATTTCTTAATACTTGTACATTTGCAGTATTACCAAAATTAGCATTATCAATAGGTGTTTCTATACATTCAATTGAAAAATTAGTATGTCTTCTATAAACTACTTTAAAAAATGTTATTTGGGGATTACCCGTTAAATATACGTCTTGAGCTCCATAAGCTACAAGTTGCATTAATCCTCCACCCATATATATATATAATAGGTAAATTAATTAACAATAAAAATATAATTACTACCAATTATATTTTTTATAAGATTAATTTATATATAATGAGCTCAATATATGGAATGCCGATTTTAAATAGTTCAATTAGTAGATCAAATACAACACAAGGAAAAAAAAATAAAAAGTTTAAATGGATAATAATAATTTTAATTGTTATTGTTATACTTTATTTTATACAAAAATCGAGACGTATAGGTCGTGCTTCAGGTGAAACATGTAGATATAATACAGATTGCAAAAATAAAAATTGTAAATGTAAAAATGATAAGACTGAATGTGCTAAATATAATAAAGTTTGTGCTTAAAAAAATTGAAATTTTATTAAATTAATTAAATTATATATTTATTATTTTATTAAATATATAATATGACAAATACTAATGATATTTTTGGTCAATATAAAGTAAAAGATGCGTCTGAAACAATGGTATTAGGAGTTGGACAACCATCTCCTTATATTTTAAAAGATGCATTAAAATTTATTAATTACAATATTCATTCTGATAATTCAGAAATTTTGCAATATGGGTTTAAGAGTGGATTTGATAGTTTTAGAAGTCTTGTAGAAAAATTATTAACAGATTATACAAAAACTTATATTAATAAAAATGATGTATATATGACAAATGGTGTATCTCAAGCTGTATTTATGTTAGCATCATTATTTAAAAATAAACTTGGTTATGATACAGTTTATGTTGAAGATTTAACATATTTTATTATGATTAATATTTTTAAAGATTTAGGATTTAATATTAAATCATTTAATTTAAAAAAGCTTGATTCCTTAGAAGAAGAGTTAATAAAAAATCCAAAAAGTATTGTATATTTAATTCCATTTTGCAATAATCCAACCGGGCGTACTATGTTACAAAGCGAATTAGTAGATTTTTTAGCAGTATTACAAACTGAAACTATTGTTTTTTCTGATGAAACATATCAGTTTTTACATTATCCATTTGATAAAAATGAAGAAACTATTTTAAACAGACCACTTGCATATTATTTACCAAATATTTTATCTCTTGGTACATTTTCCAAAATTCTTGCTCCTGGAATTCGTCTTGGATGGATATATTCAACTTATGAATTTTCAGAAGATTTTAGTTTAAATGATTGGCTTGATAATACTGGTTTTATGGATAGTGGTGGATCTGTAAATCCTGTAATGGGATTAATGATAACACGTAACATTTTAAATATGTATGAAGAATATAAAACATTTTTAAATAATATTATTAATGATTTGTATAAAAAGAGTAATCTTGTTGTAAATAATCTTAAAAAATATCCAGAATATTTTGAGGTTATTCAACCTCATGGAGGATATTTTGTATTTGTAAAATCAAATAAAATTAAATCTCGTGAACTTGTTCAGTTGGCTCTTGATAATTGTCAATTTAGTTTTCATGAAGGTAATAAATTTTCAATTGATAAAGTTCATGATAACTGGTTTCGTCTATCAGTATCATATTATTCATTTGATGATTTTAAAAGATATTTTGACGAACGTCTTGAAAAACTTATAACACATATCAATAATTATCAATATGAAATATCTCTTTATGGAAATGGAAAACTTGGTAAGTTGATTAAGGCAGAACTATATAACTTTAATAAAATTGATAGAAATTTAAATATATATGATTTTGGAAAAATTATAATTGATGTTACTAGTGCAGAAGGAACAAATCAATTAATTAAAAAATGTTTAGATAATAAAGTTTATCCTAAAATAATTATAGGAACAACTGGACATACGGATGAACAATTACAATTAATTCGTACATATGGTAATTATGCACCTGTAATATATTGTTCAAATTTTAGCAATGGTATTCATAATATAGTTAATATAATTCGTAATTTAACATTTGAAATTACAAAAATCCAAATAAAAGATATACATCATATTCATAAAAAAGATGCTCCAAGTGGAACTGCAAAACTTTTATCAACTGAATTAAAAAAGATATATAACAATGTTCCAATTCAAATTACTTCTACACGTGAAGGAAAAGTTGTAGGTTATCATGAAATTAAATTATCTGGAAATAATGAAAGTATAACTATAATACATAATGCAGAAGATAGAAATATTTTTGCAAAAGGTTGTATCAGTTTAATTGAAAAAATTAAAAAGAAAGAAAATGGTTTTTATCAATATCCATAAAATAAGATTAAATTTTAATTAATTAAAATTCATAAATTAAAATTCATAAATTATTTTTTTTTTAAAACTTAATTTTTTATTTTTAAAAATATATATTAAAATTAATGTAATAATAAGTATTAATCCAATACTTTGAACTAATTTATTTGTAAATATAAAACTAAATAATCCATAAGATGGTTTTAATTTATATTTATCATTCCATGATTGAAATGCGATATCTTTTGTATATACATGAAAAAATATATGTGATTCGTGTATTGTACTGTCATTGTCTGTTGGATAAGTAAAATATGGATATTTGTAAGCATATGTTCTAAGTTGTGAATAAATATAATTATCTGATGTATGTGTAGAATTTGGAAATAATATAAATTTTCCATCTTTGTAAATTTTATTCATTAATCTAGTAGCTCCTTTTTTATTTATTAAATAAGATCCACAACATGAAAGTCTACCATTTAAATTTAGAGTATAATCACTAATTAATTTTTGTTTTGATACATAATTTAACATAATAATTTCCCAATCAGATGGAGCTTCATTAATAATTTGTGAAATTTTTTTATCCCAATATTTTGTATATTCAAGACTTAAATCATCTTCTAAAATTATTGCATATTCGTATGGCGATTCTGCAAATTCTTTGATAGTAAGTAAATGAGATAATAAACAGGCATATTCTATTCTTGTTTTATTAAAACCATCTTCACTAATATATTTACCATAAATATCATCATCTGAATCAAATTTTCCATCAACGGCTGATATTCTTTCATTTTTTATATTTATAGTTTTTAATAATTTTTCCATATTATTTCTTCTATTTTCAGATCTATCTAAATTAATCCAATAAATTATATCTACTTTATCAAGATATTTATTAAAACTCATATATATATAAATAAAGTTTTTATTTTTTATTATGTTAAAATAATATATACTAACTATATATATCAACTATATTTAATATTATTTGTATATTTTATTAATTATTTCTGATGAAAAATTGGTTAATACAATATTGAGTGTCATATTATTATCACTGATATGTATTATTTCTGTATTAATATCAGAAAAATTAAATTTATTAAATATATTTTTAATATTATGGGTAACAAATGAAAAAATAGTACAATCCATTTTCATTTCTACATCATATTTTTCCCGTAAATTATCTTGAATTTCTAATAATTTATATTTATTAGTTTCAGATGTAGTAGCAGAAATTGAGAATTGTGATGTAGTTACAATATTAACATCTATGCGATTTTCACTAAATCTACGAAATATATCAGTAATAAAACCATATGAATTCCACATATCAAGAGATGTTATTTTAAACACTGTTTGTGATTTTTGTATAGCATAAAACATATCATTAGAATTAATTTGATTTGAAATAGTTGTTCCATTTGAATCTGAAAAAGTATTCTTAACAATGATTGGAATATTTACATCATAACAAGGTTTTATTGATAACGGATGCATAACTTTAGCACCCATAGCTGATAATTCTTGAACTAAATCATAATTAATATTTTCAACTAAATAAGAATTTGGAAATACTCGAGGATCTCCTGTATATATACCATCGACATCTGTCCAAACTTCATAATATTTTGCATTTACTGCTTTCGCAACAAGAGCACCAGTAGTATCAGAACCTCCTCGACCTAATATAATTTTTTTATTAGATGGTGTAGATGCAATAAATCCTTGTAAAATAAAAATCTTATTAGAAGATAATTTATTTAAATTAGTTAATTTATCATCATCGGCATAAAATTCTACACTTGAATTACATTGATATATTTCTTTTTTAGAAAATATATAATCATAAGAGTTTAATAATTTAGGTTCTAAATCATGTAATACACAATACATTTCAAATATAGTTGTTGATAATACTTCACCATAACCTATTAATTCAGATTTTTTATAAATATCCGTCATATCAAAAGAACTAATATATTCTTTTGATAAATTCTTTAATTCTTCATAAAGATAATGAGCAAATACTGGATCTATTTCTAATTCAGCAATTAACTTATTATTTAAATCAATTACTTTTTGAATATATGATGTGTCTTTTGTTTCTGTAAATTTTATAAGATTATTTGTAACACCAGATACAGCTGAAAGAACAATAAAATTAATATTATTATTTTCTTTTATAATCTTGATAAGTTTATCATATCCCTTCTTGCACTGAGAAGTACCACCTAATTTGTAAACTACTTTATTCATTATTATTTTAATATATAAAATAAATAAAATATAAACAAAATAAAAGATTATCAATTTTTTATTTTAATTAAATATTAAAATTGTGTGTCTTAAGTTATGCACTATATAATAGAGGTAAATTACAAGTACTACATCCATCTCTAAATAATTTAATTTTTTCTGTTTCTGTTAGAATTTCTTCTAGTGATTCAATATATTTATCTCTAATTATATTTTTATTAGAACATTGTTTACAATCTTCGCAATAAGGATATTTGTAATACTCATTTAAAACAATATTTTTTAAATTATAAAGTAGTTCTTTAATTTTATTTTGTGTCTGTATATTTCTAGAATTTATTATAATATTATCTTTTTCCTGTTGTTCTTCTAAATATTGATCATATAATTTAAATTGTTCATCATAAATTTTATAATACATTTTCCAATAATTATTATGATCTTTACAATTTAATGTATTAAGTTCTTCATATATTTTTTTAAAAATAGTTTTTTTATGATTTAAATAATCATAAAAAACATATGTACAATTATTTTGATCAAGGGGATTATCCATTTGTTTTAATTTGTTTTAATTTATTATATTAATAATATGAGAGGTTAGATAATTATTTTTCAATTTTTTATTAAATTATGCGAGTCTACGTGGTACTAAATTATCAATAGTACCTTCTGACATAGAATGAAAAGGTTGATTTTCATTTATCCAAGGGGTTGCATAGTATGTATGTTTTAAAAACATTATTAATGTCATAAATTTTTCATAATTACCACAATCTCTTCCTGTTCCAAATGTAGGCTGATTATTATTTGCCGGATTGTAACTATTAATTTGTGTAACTAAATCATTAATATTATCAATTGTATTATTAATTATATTAGCTGGAGTATATAATTGATCATTACTACATTTTTGTGTTATCTTAAACCCCATTTTATCACGTTGATATTTTTGTGGGTTAAAATTTTCATAATAGTTTCCTGGTATATTATTATGATGCATTATAAAAGTTAATACATTTTCACAACAATTTCTTATATAATTATTATCTACACCATTTAAAAATACTCTGGTAATTGTTAAATTACCAACTATATTACCAACTCTATTTATATCTAAAAATTCTGACCAAAGATTTTTAGCACCGCCAGGCTTTGCATCATACATTTTTTGTGTATCATTAGTTATCAAAAATAACGACGGACCATCATTTAAATAAAATGTTGACTTGTGAGGACCTGAAATATTTGCAGGTATTACTCGAATAGTTGGCGGTACACTATTTATATTTGTATTTTCTATTCTTAATCCTGTTACTGGATCACCTGATTTTATATGTTCTGCTGATTTTGTTAAAAATTGACTAAATAACATTCCACAAATCCAAAATAATAAATCATCATCAGCACTATTTTCTACAAGATAGGGTATTCCACGAGGTGCTCCTGCACTTGGTTTATGTAAATTAGATGTTAAAGTTATTATATTTGGAAAATCTGCGCGTGCAAGACCTAATTCTGTAAATGCAGCAAGTAAATTATCTTCAGTCAAACCACGAATAGTATTACGTAAATTTTTTCCACATAATATATATAAATTACGTTCATAATTATTCTTTCTAGCATTATCTGCGTGCATTATAATATTTTTCATAAAATCTTTGTGAAATTGCGTTGCTGTATTTGAAGTTAAACTAGGAACTGGTGTTTCTTCAAATAGTCTAATTTCTGAATTATGAATAATTACACCATTAGTTACTGGATCAATTATATTTCCTCTTGCATCAGTAGCAACATTTTCAACAGGAAAAGCTAATGAACCATCTAACTTTAATATATTACCTGATGCATCAACTGTAAATTTTGTTTGATCTACTCCAATAGTGTTTGTAACATTACCATGTGCTAAATTTACAAATTGATCTCTAGCAATACCAAGTTGTAGAAGACGGGTTTCATAAGCTTGTATTTGAATTTCAAGTTGAGCTTCTAATTGTGTAATTTGATGTTGATTTAAACGTTCATCAAATAATGAATCTTCAATTGCTTCCATATTATGAGAAATTGTATTTAATATTGGATCAGTTTCTTCTAATGGTGGTAGTCTATTATGTTGAGTGTTTCGATAGGTTTGAATTTTTCCACCCATATTTGCAACATCGTAAATATAAATTTTATTTATTATATTTAAACCATTAATAATAAATTGATTTGATACTGCTGTTCTATTAGCAGTATTATCAAAACCACATCTAAATATAGTTTCTAATAAATCTGTATAAAAATGTGTAGGTAATGGTGTATTAGCAGCAATTGCATCATTTGTTAATTGAAGTTGTGCATCAGATATATGACCCCCAGCATTTGCTATTGGATTATTAGTTAAATTATAAAATAATCCAATAGCAGGTATATCAGCAATTGTTAATCCTGGTCTTGTTTTTAAACCTCCTAATTGTTTTTTTAGTTCAAGATATTTATTTTTATATTTTAAATATTTTTCTTTAAACTCCATATATATATATAGTGTTTATGTTTTATATTTAATTATATTATTATAATTAAATATTTTATAAATTTAAGTGTACCGTAAAGTGCCTAATTTAAGCCCCCCTTAAATTAAGCAATTTACGCTAGCGTGAGTGCCCAAAACTTAAGACACCTAGGGGGTCTTAAGATTGGCACTACACGGTACCGTAGAGTACAAAACTTAAGACATTCTAACCAGAAATGGACACTCATTATAGGCTCAAATAATTAATTATTTAAGTATACATATGCCATAATTTTTCTGGAACAGAATCATCTTTTTCTTTTCTATGTGAAGTAAATTTATCAAACCCTTTTTTAATATCCTCAAATATTAATTTTTTTCTCATATTTGGATTTTTAAACATAATACGTCTAGAATGCATAATTTTTGTTTTTAGAAAAAGTGTCTCAACATCTCCTCCAAATCTTGGAAAAGAATCTTTATTTTTGATAAAAAATTTATTTAATTCTTCTATACTTCCAGTATATTCCCAGTTTTCTTTATTAACTTTTATTTGAAATATTTCTGCTAATTCTTCACCTGTATATTTTTCTATATTGTATCTAAATGAAAAACGTCTTTTTAAACCTTCATTAAATGAGAAAAAGCTATTTTCAAGAGCATTTTCATAACCAGCAATAATACATAAAAAGTCTCTTCTTTCTGTTAGATTCTGATTAATTGTATCAATACATTCTTTTGCAAAAGAATCTCTTCCCTCTGGATTACCAAGAGAATATGCTTCATCGATAAACATTACTCCTCCTTTACATTTATCAATAAATGCTTGAGTTTTAGGAGCTGTTTGACCAAGATATTTTGCAATTAAATCAGGTCTTCGTGCAATATTTACATGACCTTTAGAAAGAATACCCATTGCTTTATAAACCTTTCCTAAAATTTTACCAAGTTCTGTTTTACCAACACCTGGTGGTCCTGTAATAACAGTATGTAACATATCATCATTTTCACCCTTAACATTATCACATTTAATTTGATTTGCACATTGTATACATTCGTTACATTTATCTTTTTTATTTAATTTTTGTAAGAAAAATAAAATTTGATCTACCATACTTTCTTTAACAGATTTCATTCCTACTAATTTTTTTAACTCCATTAGTGGTTCAATTAAATTAAATAATTTTAAAAGATCAATATCCTTATAAACAGTACGTTTTTTACAATGATAATAATATCCAAGTTCAATTAAATCATCAATATTTTCAATATCTTTGTTGGCAAATTTAAAATTAGAATCTTCTAATTCATAATCAATTTTGTCTAATCCCATTTCTATTTCAAAATCAGTGAATGCTAAATGATCACATCTTGGATTAGTACAAAATGTATACTTAGGTGCTGGTGGAGATATTTCTTCACCATTAAAATCATTATCATTATTACAACAATCATCATCATTATTATTATTATTATTATTATTATTTTTATCGACAAGATTAATAAAATGAATTAAAAAAGGTTTTTTTGTTGGTGGTTCGTCATCATTATTATTGTTGTTATTATTTGTATTAGTATTTGTTCTTTTGGTTCTTCCCATTATATAATATTATATAACTATATTTGTATTTATATATATTACGTATTATAAAAAATTGATTTATTAATAATCAACTAACAAAACATATATATGATATATTATAAATAATAATGATTTCTTTTTACGGCTTTTATACTACTTGGACTACCCTTTTAGGAATACTATCGGGAGTGGCTTTGGGATTTATTCTAAAGGGTTTTAATGAAACAGCAGATGAAACATGTGATGTAACTAAATATTCACACCCATATAATTTATACGATTTAAATATTTTACTTCTAGTTACAACTCTTATTACAAGTATTTTAAATTTTGTTGGTTATTCGTGTACACACAAAATTGAATCATCTACTTTACGAAAATTTATAATTTTTATAATGTTTATTGGATTTATTGTTAAATGTGTTGGCGTTATACCAATGGTTATTAAATTTGATAAAAATCATGATTGCTTTACTTTTTATGAAAATACTAGTAGCAAATGCATGCTAATTACATTTGTATCAATGAGTATTGCTCAGATTATAGAAATACTGATGATTTTAATAGGGGGTATAGCATTAATTTGTTGTTCTGAAAATGTATCATTTATTAATCCCAAATATAATGGTTATTCAAATTTAAATAATAAATATTATAATTAACATTTAAAATTTGTTTTATTTATATTTAACTAAATAACAATTAATTTAAGTATGTCACGTTTAGCACTTGTTACTATTTTAAATTCATCCAAAAATTGGAATAATAAAATTATTACAAATAAAAACATTGTAATAACAGCTACAGATTGTATTTTTACAGGAACATTATATAAACCAAATAATATTTATTTACATAATACAGATCCAAATTTTCTAAATGAAAATATAGAAAAACTATCTGTTTCAAATAATTTATTTATTGATACTTTTGTTCCAAATTGTGAAACATTAAAATATATTCAATACAAATTAAATAAAAATCTTAACTGGAATCTTTACATTAATAAAAAGTATTATCCTATTTTTTCAAATTCACTTGAAACTGTAAGTAAATTTTATACTGGTGAAGGATATGATAATACAAAACAGATTACTCCATTTGATATGTATGATTACAAGAACTTTATTACTAATTCAAAATACGAAGATGTAAAGTTCAAATAATTTTTTTATTTAAGCTAATATTCATTATATAAAAATATATAATGAAATTTTCGTTTATCGATCGTAATGTATCAACAACTATGAATGTTTTTTTAGTTGTAGCAAATATAATAAATTTATTTTATAATATACCTCAAATGGTTACAACATACAAAAGAAAATCTACAAAAGATTTTAGTACTACTTTTTTAGTTTTAAGAATTGTCGGTAATATCATTTGGATAGGATATGCTATAGAAGTTAATAGTCTTTTAATGATGATTAATAATATTGTTACTGTATTATCCTCTATATTCATAGGATATTATAAGGTATTAGAGATTATAGCTGATTATAAAAAGAAAAAAGATGGATTTATATTACCACTTGATAATATTGATAATAAGATTGATAATGATAATGATAATGATAATGATATTGATGATAATAAAAATAATGTATTAATAGAAATAAATAATTCTGAAAAAATAGATGATAATACTTTATATGAAATAGATATTCATAATGATAATAATGATAAAAATAAACTAATTAATTAAATTAATTAAATAATTAAAGATCTTTTTTAAAAAAATATATAAATAATTATATATAATGTTAAGTTCATCAAGAATATGTGAATGTAATTCTGGATTATGTGTTAAAAATTCACTATGTAATTATGATCCCAAAACTGATCCATATCAATCTTCATCTGGTATAGATATGAATGAATATGAAAGAAGTGAAAATTTTGGTAATATTAATAGTTGTGGCTGTCAAAAAAAACAACATAATAAAAAAGATAATACATCGAGTATAATTATTATTTTAATAATTATATTTATAATAATATTTGTTTTTTTAAAGAAAAAAAGAAATTAAATTTTATTAAAATGATTTTTGTTTTTTTATATATAGATTTTATATAATGAGTGCGGTAAATTATTTACACAGTTCAATTAACAAACATGTCGAAGGCGACAAAAGAGAAACACACGAAGAATTTATTATTCATGGTGCTAAAGGCTTTACTGCTAAATACTACCATAAAGATAATAAACAAGAAGTTAGAGTAGTTGTAGCTAAGAAAGATGATAAATACATTCTTAAAACCAAGATGGGTGATAAAGTTGATGAAAAGACCTTATCAAAAGCTGATCTTATTAAAGAATTATCAAAACAAAAGGAACTTAAATTCGTTGTTGAATATCTTTCAAAGGCTAAAGATCTTTCAAGAGCTAGCTCAAAGAAAGGATCTAAAAAGGGATCTAAAAAGGGATCTAAAAAGGGATCTAAAAAAGTAGCTGCTAAAAAATCATCGAAGAAGGGATCAAAGAAAAATTAATTATATAAAAATTAAAAATTTTTAATATTATAAATAATATAAATTTTATATAAATATATATTATTATATAATGAATTACGAACAAAAGTATTTAAAATACAAAGCAAAATATATTCAATCCAAACAAGAAGGAAGTGGTTTCGGAGGTTCTTTACATATTTATTTTATAAGTGACAATGATTACACAACCTTAAAAGGAGAAAACGATACAAATGTTGTATATCCAGGTGTAGATATGCATGCAAAAAAACGTGATAGTGGATTAAAAAAACGTTTTCCACATATTGTACAAGATAAAACAGTATTATATGTACCAAAAACCGTAACTAAAACAAAATTCAAATTACGTGGAAAGGGGGACACATATGAAGATGTTACAATGCAAAAAACAAATATACTTGGATTATCTGGTGATAGTAACTTTGATTATTATGAAAAAGATGATGTAACAAAAGTATTAAATACAGTAAAAGGTATAAAGAAAGATGTTACAAAACTACTTCTTGTAAGAGATTACGGTGTTTTACATGATGTTTTTATTGGTGTACTTACAATAGTAAAAGACGGTGAAAATGTAACAGGATTAAAACAAGAAGAAATTCCATTAAAATAAAATATTTTTAATTTATTTTAATTTTTTATAATTTAATTGAATTTAATTCAATTTAATTCAATTTAATTCAATTTAATATCAATTTCATTTTTTAATTTTTTAGTATATATTTTACTCATTATACCATCTGGATATAATATTCTATAATGAATATGACGATCTAATAATTTTGTTTTAAATCCCATATTAACTTTATATCTGACAGGAATAGAAAATACTAATTCTGCCTTATCATTAACTACATCAGAAACTCCTGTATTTTTAAATCCATCATAAGCTTCTTGCCATGAATTAATATTATCAAAATATTTCTTTGCTGGATTAGCACCCCAATAAATAACCATATAACCACCAGGAGCATCAACAGTTAATTTAGAATTGCTAAAAAGTGGAGCTTGTGATCTAAATATTGTTGGTGGCATAACAGTTTCATTTAAAAATGATAAGAACATTTGTCTTTGTTGGAATATTAATAAATATAATGTACAAACACCAATAATTAAATATGATAATTTGCTTAATTTATTAGCATGATCTTTTGTAATAAATGAGAAAACTTTATGTATTATATTAAAATCAGCACCACCAATTAAAAACCAATTTAAACCACCAAATAATACAATACATAAACTTAAAACATAAAAATAATTATTAAACATTATATTATAATATTATTTTATAATATTATAAATTTTAAAAATAAATTACTTACTTAAATTTATTTAAATAATTTATTGTTTCTTAGCACCAAGTTTTTTCATGGCAACATATACGGCAGAAAGACCGACAAGGATGTATACGAGTTTAACTAATGAAGCGTTATTACCAGTTACTTTTTCAACTAAATTGAAGTTAAGACCACCGACTAAGCCCCAGTTAAGAGCACCAATAATTACTAATAACATAGCTATTTTGTAAAGAGTCATTTATATATATAATTATAAACTATTTTTTTTTAATTTTTTTATAAAAAAAATACTTATTATATATGAATAAAATTTTCGAGTATATTATTGTTGGTCCTCCAGAAGTTGGAAAAACTTCTCTTATAATTAGATATTTTGATAATCTATTTTTAAATACTTCTTATAATACAATTGGATTTGGAATGCGTTCAAAGTTGATTTCTGGTTATGCAAATTATGATATTAAAATGATGATTTATGATACAGCTGGACAAGAAAGATATTTTACTCTTGTTACCAATTTCATTAAAAATAAGGCGTGTATTTTACTGTGTTTTTCTCTAGCAAGTGCTGCATCATTTCAAGAATGTAAAAAATATGCTAAAATGATTAATGAAATTAAAGATGAAAATACAGTCGTATTTTTAATAGGTACATTTTTAGATATGAAATCTAAATGTAAAAATATTAATAAAACTGAATTAGATGAATTTATTACATTTAATCAGTATAAATACTATGAGATATCATCAAAAACAGGTGAGGGTATTCGTGAATTTTTTGATGCTAGTTTAAGATTATTAGTTGATAAAAATTTAGGTAAAGATGATAAAAAAACTCTTAATCATTATACTAAATATATTAAATGTTGTTAAAAAATTTGATATTTATATTAGTTAATTAGTTAACTATTTAACTATTTAATCATTAAATAGATAATTATTATATATGTCTTTAATCTATCCGGCTCTTATAAGTTCTGTATTTGAAGTATGTGTAACCCAACCGCTAGATGTTATGAAAATTCATTATCAAACATCAACACCAGTAATCTATAAGTTTAAAAATCTTTATGCAGGATTTACTCCAAGAGCTATTGGTAATATTCCTTCTCGTACTATATTTTTATATTCACAAGATTTTTTCAAAATATATTTTAAAGATAAACCATATTCTTCATATTCTTCATTATTAGTACCTATTTGTGCAGGTTTTAGTCAAACACTTGTTGATACACCTGTAGAAGTATTAAAAATTAATAAAGTAATGAATGTAAATAATAAATTTTTATATAAAGGATTTGTGCCGCATGTTACACGTAATATTATATTTCTTGCTTGTGTTTATAATTTTCGAGAAAAATTTAAATCAGACTCAATTTATAAAAATGCTTTTTATGGAGCAATTGGTGGAACTATTGGTGCAAATATTTCTCATCCATTTGATACAATTAAAACACGTATTCAATCAAATAAAGATTATAAAACTTTATCAATAAAAGAACTTTATAAAGGATCAAATCTTAGAGCATCAATGTCAATGATTAATATGTTTATTAGTCTGTCTGTATTCGAATTAATAAAAATTCTTGATTTATTTTAATATTTTTAAATATTAACAAAAAATTATTATTTTTTTCTATAATAGTATTATAATGTCAGGATACATCCTTGGATTATTTTGGAACAATGGTCAAGAAAATTTCGATTTTACTTATTGCGAAAAAGAAGATGAACAATCTTCTACAGTTAATACAATTAAGCTAGATGATACTTTTATAACAAATTTAAAAGATAAATCATTAAAAATAGAAATAAATAATATTACAGTAGATAAAGTTAACACACAATTTTGTCAATTAAACGTTGATACTATTTTATTTAATAGATGCAAAATCAATTCTATTGAAAATTTAAAAAATATTAAAAATTTAAAAAAAATAACAATAATAGATTCAGATATTAAAGGTATCGATACATTAGCAGAAATTGAATTAGAATATTTATCAGTTATAAATTCACAAAATGTGTTATTATCAGATATTACTAAAATAAAAAGTCTTAGAGAATTATATTACAAATCAAATATTAAAACAGATAATGATTTAATAAATTTAGAAGAATTATCAAATTTAACTATTGTAAATCTCTCAGATAATAATATTAAATCAATTGAAAATATAGGACATTTAAAAGATTTAATATCTATTGATTTAAGTATAAATAAACTTGAATCTATTGATGGATTGAAAAATAATACTAAATTAAAATATGTTTATTTACAAAAAAATAATATTAAAGATATATCTGTATTAAAAATGAATAAAAATATTAAATATTTAATAGCTCCTCATAATAAATTCTCTGAAATAAATTTTATTGAAAATTTAAATGATATTGAATTATTAAATTTACATGACAACCCAATTAAAATAGTTCCAAATTTATTACAATTAAAACATTTAAATATTAAAGATCTTAAAATTGATTGGAAAAATGTAGATGAATTGAAAGGTATGAAAGGATATGAAATTCTTAAAAACATTATGTTATCATTATCTTCATAAATTCCTATTATTGAATATTAAATTTATAATATTATATTATAATATTATAAATTTAATAATCAATAATAGGAATTTATGAAGATAATGATAACATAATGTTTTTAAGAATTTCATATCCTTTCATACCCCTTAATTCATCAACATTTT
>JACCEE010172266.1_pt1 | contig 29035 bp, 45 predicted proteins | sample 7449931 | NCBI WGS metagenome assembly JACCEE01 (sample SAMN15323457, study PRJNA562643) | freshwater metagenome | isolation source: river surface water | place: USA:Blue River Watershed | collected 2017-08-19 | reverse complement strand
TGGGTCCATTAAAAACAGTATGGGATCCTGTAAAGCGTGTTTATAAAAACGTTCCTGTAAATCAAAAACCCGAAGAAAAATGAAATACTGGCAAGAATACATTCGCAGCAGTTACGAACTTGTATTAGAAGCAGAAGGTAAATCACAGACTTATCTTAACGATGATATAGAAAGTTATCTTGTTAGATTAATGGCTAAGTGGTTTGATCGTAACGACATACCTCCAGAAACCCCAGTGGCTATATTGATGATGACAGCCATGCAAACTCCCAGAGAACGAGACAGACATCTTGCAGAAGTAGCAGATATCTGTCTTTTTTACGACAGCTTCAAGATAAAGCAACGTCGATGGCCCACTGCCAATTACTATAAAGACATGGGCACTACAGCATATGGTATGGCCTATGTTGTGGGAAACAATGACGTCTACAGCCAACTAGAGTCAAATTTTACATTGTGCAGTCGTGTATTGGCCAATATAAAATCATAACCTATCTATAAATAAAATTATGCGATTAGAAGGCTTTGTAGAAAAAGGTTGGGGTCACGAACTCATTTGGGTTACCAACGACAAATATTGTGGCAAACTTTTAAAGTTTAATACCGATGCAAGATTCAGTATGCACTTTCATGCTGAAAAAGAAGAAACTTGGTATGTGTTAGATGGTCGTTTCAAAGTGATCTGTATAGACACTAAAACAGCCACAGAATACGAAAAAGAATTAGGTCCAGGTGATGTATGGCACAATGCTCCTTTATTGCCACATCAAGTTATTTGCTTAGAAGCAGGCACTATTATCGAAGTCAGCACTCCCGACAGCGTAGAAGATAATTATCGTGTAAGAAAAGGCGACAGTCAACGATGAAACGTGTGATGGTTAATGGCACGTTTGATATTCTACATCGTGGACATATTGAATTATTAAACTTTGCACGGACGCAGGGAGATGCATTATTAGTTGCTATCGATACTGATCGAAGAGTCACAGAACTTAAAGGTCCAGCAAGGCCCGTTAATAAACAAGAAGATCGCAAGTTTCATCTTGCAAATTTAAAAGCTGTTGACGCTGTTTGTTTCTTTGACAGCAAAGAAGAGCTCATTGAGATAATGAAGCATTGGCAACCCGATGTCTATGTTAAAGGCAGCGACTGGGCAGGAAAAAGCACCACAGCACATCAGTATGCTAAAGAAGTAATCTATTACGACAGAGTCGGCGATTATTCTACGACTAATACTATTGCAGTAATCCAAGATTTGGTATCCAGATAAATACTATTATTAATTAGGATATCATCATGGATGAACTTGTTCAAGCCCTCAAAATAGTTTTAGCTAATCACTATGCCTACAGTCTTAAGGCACAGAACTTTCACTGGAATGTGGAAGGGCCTAACTTTCCACAATATCACGAATTGTTTGAAAAAATCTACAGCGAAGTCTACGGCAGTATAGATGTTATTGCAGAAAGAGTTAGAACATTAGGTGCTTACACACCAGGTAGCTTCCGTCGTTATAGCGACCTAAGTCAAGTTGAAGATCAGGTTGAGATCCCAAATGCACAATCAATGTTGCAAAAATTATTAACTGATATTCAGGTCATCCAAACTAGCATCAAGACCTGCTACGACCTAGCCGAACAAAGTGGTAATCACGGACTAAGTAATTTAATGGCAGAACGTCAGGATGCATTTGCTAAACATGCATGGATGTTGACTGCTACACTCAAAAATAGATAATGCAAGAAACAAAGAAGTTGATAAAAGATCTAGTCAAAGTAGATTTAACTAGGTCTCAAATGTCAGCCCTGGAATCATTTGTTGAGGATCGCGGAGCGGCGATTTTCCGAAATAGCAATCTACTCAAAGCTATTAATCGAAGTGATCATGACGCTGTTATTTTAGAGTTTAGAAAATGGACAATAGACTCTGGCAGACAGCGAGATGATTTGGTTGAGCTACGAGAAAAAGAAATTGCTCTGTTTACCAAATAACATTGACTTTGCAGTTTAACCTGCTATAATAGTAACTCATTTATAGGAGTTATTATGCCCCAACGTATGTTTTCCCCCGAAGAAAAAGCCAAGATTAAAAAACTGTTTGCCGAAGGCATTCAGATCATGAGTGAAGTTGCAGCACTCAACGAAGGTCTTGGAGATACTATCAAAAGTATCGCAGAAGAGCTGGATATGAAACCAGCAACACTGAAGAAGGCCATTAAAATTGCCTACAAGAATGAATTCGAAAAAGAACAAAATTCTTTCACCGAAGTTGAAGAAGTCCTTGAAGTTGCAGGCCATCGCCCTTAATCAATGTTTGCCTACTTAAAAAAGCAAACCTGGGAATTTTGGTTTGAGTGGACCTGCACGGCTGTTCTTATCATCGGAGTTGCTCTAACCAGTTATAATGTTTATCCTCTGAACATTTGGATCAGTGGCCTGGGCAATCTAGGCTGGTTTGTTCTTGGTATACTATGGCGTAAGTGGAGTTTGATTATTGTTCAACTTATAGTTACATTAATCTATGTTGCAGGAATATATAATATACTATGAGTTATGTTGACGCTATCTACTTAAAAGAAAAAGACATTATTAAGGTAGTGGAACGAGTTGATGGGCAGAGAAAAGAGCGACAGTATCCTGCCCATTATGTTTTTTACTATCCAGATCCCAAAGGTCAGTATACAGGTCTAGATGGACAAAGACTGGGTCGAGTAGCCGTGGCCACTCGTAAGGCCTTTGAAAAAGAACGCAAGGTCTATGGTCACAAGAAGCTATACGAAAGCGACATTAAGCCGCTAAATCGTTGCTTAGAGACTAACTATCTTAATGCAGACGCTCCTGAACTAAACAAGGCATTCTTCGACATTGAAGTTGCCTATGATAAGGTAAAAGGCTTTGCTGATCCCAGTGATCCTTTTAATCCGGTTACCGCAGTATCTGTTCATTGCGGCTGGCTGAACAAATTAATCACTCTGACTATCAAACCCGAAGGCATGGAGTGGGACCAAGCTCAGGCTATTGTCAATCGTTTTGATGACACTATTCTTTGTCAGAACGAAGCAGAGATGCTGGACATGTTTCTAAGCCTACTAGAAGATGCAGATACTATTAGCGGCTGGAATAGCGAAGGCTATGACGTTCCCTACATGGTTAATCGTATCAGCAGAGTGCTAGGAGGAGACCATACTCGTAGATTCTGCCTGTGGGACACAAAACCACAGCGCCGTGAATTTGAGAAGTATGGCAAGATTGCAGAAACATTTGACTTTGTAGGTCGTGTCCATCTTGACTATCTTGAACTATATCGCAAGTATACCTATCATGAGATGCACAGTTACAGGCTGGATGCTATCGGCGAATATGAACTTGGCGAAACTAAAGTTCAGTATGAAGGTACCCTAGACCAACTGTATAACAATGACTTTGAAAAGTTTATTGCCTACAACAGACAGGATACTGCACTACTGGTTAAACTAGACGCTAAACTACAATACATTGACTTGGTTAATGTTTTGGCACATGCCAATACTGTTACACTAAGAACTACAATGGGTGCTGTGGCAGTCACTGATCAAGCGATTATCAATGAGGCACATAGTCGTGGTTTAATGGTTCCAGACCGTAAGCGTGGCGAAGGTAGTGAAACGCAGGCCGCTGGTGCTTATGTTGCATATCCCAAAAAAGGTATGCATGACTGGATTGGATCAATGGACTTGAACAGTCTATATCCTAGTTTGATTCGTGCATTAAACATGAGTCCCGAAACTATTATTGGTCAAGTTCGACAGCGACAGACCAAAGGCGAATTAGATCAATGGCTTAAAGAAGGCAAAGGTTTCGCTGACTTCTGGGACGGCAAGTTTTCTGTCTACGAATACGACGAGATTATGAATCGTAATAAAGGTTACGATGTAGTCATTGATTGGGAAGACGGACGCAGTTCTGAAATGTCTGCTGCCGAAGCCTATGAGATAATTTACCTTAGTGGTAAACCATGGATGCTCAGTGCTAACGGCACTATCTTTACCTATGAGAAGCAAGGAGTTATTCCAGGACTTCTGGCTCGTTGGTATGCCGAACGTAAAGAACTACAAAAGAAGGCCAAGGGTTGTATAGATAATCCCAAGGAGTTTGAGTTCTGGGACAAGCGACAGCTGGTTAAGAAGATTAACTTGAACAGTCTGTATGGTGCTTTGCTTAATGCAGGATCTAGATTCTTTGATCAACGCATGGGGCAGTCTACTACATTGACAGGGCGATGCGTGGCCAAGCACATGGCTAGTAAAGCCAATGAATTGTTCACCGGAGACTACAATCACTTAGGCAAGAGCATTATCTATGGCGATACTGACAGTTGTTATTTTAGTGCATGGCCTATTTACAAAGAACAAGTAGACCGAGGAGAACTTGAATGGAACAGAGACAAGGTCATTGAGCTTTATGATGCTGTGGCTGAAGAGGTCAATGCCAGCTTTACTCCCTTCATGAATCAAGCCTTTAATTGTCCCAGCACATATGGTGAAGTTATTAAGGCAGGTCGTGAAGTTGTTGCCAGTAAAGGTCTTTACATTACTAAGAAACGCTATGCAGTTCTTATCTATGATAAGGAAGGTAAGCGCAAAGACAAGGACGGAGAGCTTGGCGAGATTAAGGCCATGGGCTTGGATCTTAAGAGAGCAGATACTCCGGAGTTTATGCAAAAGTTTCTTGAACGAATTCTCTTAATGGTTCTTAATGGCCAAGACAAGCAGGATGTCATTGATGCTATCAATGAATTCCGCACAGCATTCAAGGAGCGTCCTGGCTGGGAAAAAGGCACACCCAAGCGTGTTAATAATTTGACCAAGCACACAGAAGTTTTTGAGAAGACTGGCAAGTGCGGAGTCGGACATGCTATGGCAGCTATCAACTGGAATCGCTTTAAGCGAGCATTTGGGGATCAGCGTAGCATGGACATTACTGATGGCATGAAGGTTATTGTCTGTAAGCTAAAGAGTAACCCGATGGGCATCACTAGTATTGCACATCCTATTGACGAGTTAAGACTGCCCGACTGGTTTAAAGAACTACCATTTGATCACGCAGCCATGGAAGAAACTATTATTGATAACAAAGTAGATAACCTCATCGGTGTGTTGGATTGGGATATCAGTGCCAGCGATCAAAAAACAGCTTTTGATCAGTTGTTTGGTTAAAATAAAGTTTATCTTGAATTCGGTATAACGTAAATATTAGTATGAGTCCATTCTTTACCTTAGTTACATTTGCAGTCTTGCTTAACCTTAAGCATTTTATCTGTGAATACATTCTCCAAGATGAGCACTTGTTTCATCATAAACTAAGGTATGGCTCTATAAATAGTTTGCGACATACATTACACCAAGCGTTTGGTACCTTGGTGGCAGGATTGATAGTCGACTTTGACTTAATCCTTATAGTCGGATTGGTTCTTGTTGAAGCCATTATTCATTATCACTCAGAGTGGGCTATTGCACGTTTTGGTGCAAAGTCCTACAAGGATAAAAAATATTGGCAATGGTTTGGTGCCCAAGAATTCATAAATCATGTAACCTTCATCTTGTTAATCATTTTGGCAAGGTTATACTTGACAATCAACGACTAATCATTTAAAATTCCCCTAAAGGAGAAAAATATCTTGAAAGACGCGATATTTGATATCGTCCGGCACACTGCCAGCCTAGGTTTCTTCGACCTGGCTAAAATTACAGGCACAGACAAAGACACAGAAGTCTGGACCTGCGATGAAAAGAAAACAGTAGTGCTTGACGCAAAACTAAAGTCACCTAACGGAGACTTAATCGGAGAAGTTGGCCTTGGCAATCTTGGCTTTCTAAATGGACTTAGCGGTCTTTACAACAAAGACGGCAGCGAAGTCGAAGTGCTTACAACTACTAAGAATGGTGCCATCATTCCTGACTATATTCAGTTCAAGGATGACCAAGGCAACAGTGACAAGTATCGTTTGATGAGCAAAGAAATCATCGATGAACAACTACAGCAAAGTAAGTTCAAAGGTGTTAAGTGGGATGTTGAATTTGAACCCACAAAAGCTAAGGTCAGTGAAATGGCACAGAAGGCTGGTATCTACAGCGGTATTGAGCCTACTTTTACTGTTAAAACAGAAAACGGCAACCTAGTGTTTATCTTTGGTAGCGATACTGGCGGTAGTCACTTTGGTCGCATGACCTTTGCTGCCAATGTTGCTGGTAATATGAAGGAAGGCTATGCTTGGCCAATTGACAAGTTCCTTGCTATCCTTAAACTAGGAATGGGCGGCGAATGCACTGTTCATTTCAGTCAAGTTGCCTGCATGATTACCATTGACAGTGGTATCGGCGTATACAATTATATCTTACCTGGACACACGAGATAAAATGGCTACCACAAAGAAACTCACTCCTGTGAAAAGAACAGCTAAAACTTCAGCGCCTGCCGATGAGCAGCCTGTTGAAAAATCCGAAGCTTCGGATTTAATTTTAGAAGAATTAAAAAAGCAAACGGAATACCTACATCGCATGGATTGGAAACTTTGGATGCTGATGAACATGGTTCAAATTATCGGAGAAGAAAATGGTTATTCATTTAAATTTTACTCCGATCAAGACAACTCAATGAAATTTAAGGAGCAAAATGATGAATGAAAAACAAGCAGAAGCTATGCTGAAAAGCATTAAGCGTATTGAAGCGTTGATGGAAGCTGTTGACTGGAAACTATGGAATTTCCATCAAAAAGTATTAGGCAATACTGAAGAAGTTGCCAAACCTGCCGATGACGAAACCGAGGAATTGGCCGCTGTCATCGAAAAGCCCCAGACTAAGCCTGCTGCCGACAAAGCGGAAAAGAAGGCTGGTTTCCCTTCTGTTGAAAAGTGGAGCTGATTGAATGCATAAGATGATTTGGGTGACCTTCCAGCGTGAAGGAATCCACAAATATCCAGCAGCCTTGACTGATCCAAATCTGGCGACAGGTGATGAATATGATGTTAGCTTTCTAGGCTATCCTCACAGGCACATATTCCACTTTAAAGTTGCCATTGAGGTATTTCATGATGATCGTGATATTGAATTTATTCAGTTCAAGCGTTGGCTGGAAAATCTTTATAAGGGTGCAACCTTAGCTCTAGACTTTAAGAGTTGCGAAATGATTGCAGAAGATCTGTATGCACAGATCAATGCCAAATACCCAAACAGAACTGTTTGGATTGATGTTAGTGAGGACAATGAAAATGGATGCCACATTCAATTTGAAAAACAATAAGGTTAGAACAATGAGCCAATACCAAAATCATGTTAGTAAGGCAATGATTAATATCAATGATATTAAATATGACTTACTGAAAATTGCAGAGCTCTATGATGGGATTCTTCAGGAAGGGCTAGGGCACTTGCCCGCTGATATGTTCCAAGCATATCTTAGCGATCTACGTGCAGACAAGTGGATCCATGATTATGAGATCAGTGAGATTGTTCTTAAAGAACAAAGCTACACCTATGATGTCAGTGTGCAGGTTACCAATGACCGCACACCCAAAAAACTAAAAATCCACGTAGGGCTTTATAAGAGCCCATGGCCGGAATTGGCTCCCACCATGAAATATACCGGTAATGGTGGGTATGTATCAGTTTAATATTCATTTACACGGCCTAAATATTATCTCCAAACAAGGAGAACTAGATGTTAAGTAAAAAGACTAGAGTTGATATGCAGGCAAGAAACAAAGACTATGCAGTCTTCTTGCCTAGTATCAGCGGCTTCTACCAAACCTTTATCAGCAAGGAAAGGAACAATCCAGGTGTGGATGTTCCTGCTAATAGAATTCCCCAAGAGTTCGAAAATGGTATTGAAGGCTTTAACTTTCTAAACAAAGAAGAAGCCTATTTCTACTATCCAGATGCACTGTATAGTGCTGGACATGCACAGCTAGATATCGCTAAGAGTGACGTTGAAGAATCGATGATTCAAAAACGTGATAAGAAAAATAATTTTATTCTTGGCGACAGCGGTGGATTCCAAATTGGTAAAGGTGTTATTAACTTTGACTGGGAACATTTCTGGGAGAAGCAAGGTGATGCTGGCTATGTTGGCAAAGCAGACAAGACTCGTATGGCCATTCTTAATTGGCTAGAACATACTGCTGATTACAGTATGGTCTTGGACTTGCCGACATGGGCTAGTAATCCTATTAATCAACCAAGAACTGGTCTTAAAGACTTTAATGACTGCTTGAAAGGAACATTGTTTAACAATGATTTCTTTTTAAAGAATCGTAAAGGTCAAACTAAGTTTCTAAACGTTCTACAAGGCGGCAATAATGTTGACGCTGAAATTTGGTATGATGCTGTCAAGCACTATCCTTTCGAAGGCTGGGCTATGGGTGGCAACAACATGAAGGACGTGGACCTTATGTTGCGTCGACTGATCAAACTACGTGACGACAAACTATTAGAGCCAGGACGTGATGTCATTCACTTCCTTGGAACTAGTAAACTAGAGTTGGCCTGTATATTAACTGCTGTTCAGCGTAACATTCGTCAGCACATCAATCCTAATATGAAGGTAACATTTGACTGTGCTAGCCCGTTCTTAGCCACTGCCTACGGACAAGTCTACACACAGCACGTTCATCAGAATAATCGCTTTAGCTATATTATGGACAAAGCAATAGATGACAGACGTTTAGCTGGCAGTAATGTTCCTTGGCCATGGGGCAGTCCAATTGGCGAACGTATGAACATGGGCGATGTCTGCTACTATAAGCCAGGTGATTTGAACAAGCTGGGCAAAGAAAGCCGCACCAGCTGGGATAGTTTCAGTTACTTTATGATGATGGCACATAACATCTATCAGCATATCGAATCAGTCCAACGTGCCAACGCACTGACTGATACTGTAGCAGTATTAGCTAAACCTGATCCTACTAAGTGGCACAAGCAAAAAGGCAAGAGCGGAGAATTCAGTAATTGGGTTCCTCGTAATGTTGTATATGCGGCCGAATTGATTAACCAAGTGTTTACAAGTGAAACACCTTATAGTATACTAGACAATAGTCAGGCTTTGTTAGCTGATTTGAACGGCAAGAAAACTCTTAAGAGCAGTGTTGAAGCATTTGGTGCGCTATTTGCCAGTGATGACAAAGGCGACGACAATGATGCTGACTCTGCAGAATCTTGGGATGAAGCTGCCGCTGAAGAAATTCTAAAGCACATTGATGAATAAAACTGCACTTGTTATCGGTTTAAGCATGGGGCGTCAGTATGCCTCATGGCTTGAACAATTAGGTTATAAAGTTATCACTGCGGATGTTGATCCTGCCAGGATACCTAACTATACAGACTATGCCGATGCTGTTAGATATTCTACATATGATATCATCTATATTGGTACTCCTAATTGGACGCACGAATCTATCGCTCGTGATGTAGTCAAAAGCACAAAAATTCTTATTGTAGAAAAACCAGGATTTATAAATCATATAGCTTGGCGAGAATTTGTTGAAGCTAATCCTGACACTAGAATTTTTATGGTCAAGAACAATCAGTATAGACTAGAGCTATCAGGATTTAGAGACTTATTAAAAATCGCTAAACGTGTAAATGTTGTGTGGAGTCGCAAAAGCGGCACACCTACAAGTGCATGGTTCAAACAACGCGATCGTGCATTTGGTGGAGTTAGTAGGGATCTAATGACTCATCTGTTAAGTTACTATACTACACTAACATCTTATCAATACGGCACCAAATTATATGCTGACGCAGTGGATAGACATAATACTGGTATTGACGACTTTTGCGAAATCGAAATAAAGAACAGTGATATAACATGGACCTTCACAGCCAGCTGGCAGAATAATAAAGAAGATCAACATTATATCGAATTTGATTTTGGTACTAGCAAGGCCAGATTTGAACTAGGCGATTATGTTACTGCATTCGGTGGTTGTCCAGGATCTCCATACATGTCAATGATTCAAACTGCTGTTAATAATATTGATAATGAAGAATTCTGGAACAGTCAACTAGAACAAGATTGCTGGATTCATAAACAGGTAGAAAACCTATGATGACTAGAATTTTAGCAACCACAGGACTCGGAGATTTTGTAGAAACAACCTACGAATGTCCTGCCACTATCGATGATGGTATTATTGTCAAAAACATTATGACTGGTGTATGTACCAGTGACATTGCCATGATGCAAGGACAATTTGGACCGTTGCCTTTGAATATGCAAGGACACGAAGGTCTGGGACAAGTTATTAATGTAGGTATTAATGTATTCTCTGACATTAAAGTAGGAGACTATGTAGCCACTCGTGGAGAGCCTGCTTATGCAGATCGTTATCCTGTTAGAGAAGGTGAGTATGTTCAAGTCCCTGAGGCACACCCTCGTTATATTATTGAGCCCGTAGCCTGCGGCATTAACGTCATACTAGGCGATCTAACAGAGATACAGGGTCGTAGTTATGCTGTTGACACACCTAAACTATTAATAGTAGGCACAGGCTTCCTTGCTTATGTTGCATACAAAACTCTAAAAAATGTTGGCGTTGAGATGGATATCGATGTTGTGGGTAATAGCAACAAAGATATGTGGCAGACAGAAGGAGTTGAACTGATGTCTAAACCCGGAATTGGTTATGAAGTTGTTGTTAATCTCAAAGAAGAACACAATTGGTTTGAAACAGATGGCATTATTAAAGAAAATGGTTGCTTAATTGATGCTGTAGGCAGAAGCATCAGTAAACGAGAAAGCGAAAACCTACTTTGGCGAGCTGTCACTACAACCAGACCCAGTCCAAGAAAAAGTGGATTCCATGAATGCATGGAATTGGCTGTAGAATGGATTCGAGATGGTAAATTGAATGTTGACAACTTCTGGACAAAAGGTTACAATAGAACAACAGAATGGCCACAGGCATTTGCCGATGGCGCAAATAGGCCCACAGGTTACAGTAGAGGATATATCAAATGGGATTGAATACTGAAGAACGTCAAAATATTACATACTTCGTTGGTTACGAAGTTGAACATACTATTTGCCATGGTATGAAAACATTGTTTGTTGTTGGCACTCCTCCTTTGGAGGAGATTCTAGATCAACTAAACAAAGTAGGTCGCAAAGACATCCAACATGTTTACTTTGGCACCAGCCAGAGCTTTAAACCTAAATCTATCTCGCAAGAAGAATATGCTCTATGGGATCATGTAATCTTCGGTTGTCTTAAAGCTGGCTACTGGGTTACACTGGACTTTGGCGTCGAACATGTTGAAGGTGTGCTAGAGTCTGGTTATTGCGAGCAGGATCGATTTGTTCCTATGATTAGTGTAAAGTTGCCTTATATTAATCAACTTAATTACAATGCAACACTAAAACTAGACGACCGTACCTGGGGTGCTACTAATCCAGGAGTATGGACCCATCAACTTCATGATCTTATGAGTAAAGACAAATACACTTACTGGGATCAATACACACAGGATACTCCACTCAATGGCTAAAATATTTCTAGTAGATTTAGAAGCAGTTGAAACTCGTTATACAGCACAATGGAAAAGCTATGTTCCCGAACTTCTTAAAAAAGCAGGACATGATGTTCAAGTTATCAGTGGTCCTGAGGATATTCCTAGTGCCACTACTCCTGGCGCCTTTCTTAATTTTGGCGGCACTAACATCTATAAGTCTCGTCAAGTTGAAACTATGGGTCGCCTATTTTGCGCCGGAGCAGTTGGGGCTGGCGATCATTTTTTGTTTACTGATGCTTGGCATCCTGGTATTATAAACTTAAAATACATGAGCGAACTTCTTGGCACTCCTGTCAAGATTCACGCACTATGGCATGCCGGCAGCTATGATCCAGCAGACTTTCTGGGACGATTAATCGGAGATGCGCCATGGGTGCGGCACGCCGAAAAATCATTCTTCTCTGCCATAGACTATAACTATTTTGCCACAGATTTTCATATTGAAATGTTTGTGCGTAACCTACTTAACGACGACAGTGTTCTAGCTAATCCGTGGATTGAAGATGACCTAACAGAAATTCTTGCCGGTGATTGCGAGTCCATTGTTCGCACAGGCTGGCCTATGGATTATATGGATCAAACTCTACAGCCTTATAAAGGCATGAAGAAGCGAAACCTAATTGTATTCCCACATCGTATTGCGCCTGAGAAACAGGTTGAAATTTTTAGAGACCTGGCACAACAACTTCCACAATATGAATTTGTAGTCTGCCAAGACCAACAGTTAACTAAGAATGAATATCATAACATTCTGGGCGAAGCTAAGATTGTGTTTAGTGCCAGTTTACAAGAAACATTAGGCATCGGTTGTTATGAAGGCGCTATTGTAGATGCTATTCCAATGGTTCCAGATAGACTCAGCTATCATGAAATGTATCTAGATGAGTTCAAGTATCCCAGTGTGTGGACCATTGACAACGATAACTACAAAACCCACCGTAAAGATGTTTGTGATCGTATAGTGGATTACATAGAAAATTACGATAGATATTTGCCTGCTCTTAAGAAGCAAACAAACTTATTGACAAAAGACTTCTTTAGTGCTGGACGTTTGCTAGATAACATTAAAAATAAATAACTGTATGTTTTTAGCTCACACCAATTCATTAAAAAATAACGAATACTTAGTCTTAGACCAATACAATAAAGAACGAGTATTAGTTAACAATAACGGATATAAAATTATATCTAACGTTTGTCCGCACCAAAAAAGTATAATAAGTAGCCAGCCTGGAAAAGGAAACAGAGAATGTCCATACCACGGCTGGGAATTTACCATTGCTGGTGCGCCTGTAAGTTCAGGGAGAACAGTAAACTATTGTGTCAATGATAAAGACTTGAAAAGTTTTCCTGTATATGAATGGTCAAACTTGTTGTTTGATACAGAAGTAAATTTCGATAAACATTTTGATTTTTCAAATTTACTTTTAGTGGAACAACGAGTAGACATTGTCAATGGCTCAAGAAAAAATATCATGGACATTTTCTTGGATGTTGACCATATTCCCTTGATTCATAAACGTGTTTATGAAAATATAGGTTTTGAAACAGTTAACGACGTCGAATGGACCTACTACAATCAAGGCAGTATTCAAGAAGTCCAGGGCAAAGCAATTTGGGCCGCAATTTATCCTAATGTAATGATAGAATGGCAATTAGGATCTTTGTTCATTACTGTTGCCAAAGAAAAAGAAAAGAATGTATCCGAAGTTCATGTATTCAAATACAGAAACAAAGATAGTTCGGAATATGAATGGACGTTCAATGAGAAGACTTGGGAAACTGCATGGAGACAAGATAAAGATCAAGCAGAGCGTATGTTGACAGAAAATTCCAATAACTTAGAAGAACAAAAAGCGCACTACAAAAACTGGCTACTTAAGAATGGATTTACTTCTTAATGACTACATGAAGTCTTCCGGAAACGGTGATTCATGGCACGTAGATATTTCGCCGGCAACTCGGCCGGTTGATACTTACTTTGAAGAAACAATTAAAACATTAGAATATGTTTATGCTAACAAAGACGGTAAGCTCCATGTATTGTATTCGGGCGGTATGGATAGTGAGTATGTCTGCGAAGTCCTGTTGCATTTAAAAATGGATTTTACTCCAGTAATCATTGATATAAAATACAATCAGCATGACTTGGAGTATGCATTTAACTTTTGTCAAAGAAAAAATATTAAACCTGTTGTTGTTGATATAGATTACGATAAATTTGTTGAGTCTGGTGAAATCTTAGAAATCGCCAACAACATGCGATGTTGTAGTTATAGGATGCCAGCAACTATGAAAGCCATGCTAGAACTAGATGGTTTTATATTGTTAGGAAACGACCCGCCTTATATGCGTAAAAATAACGGCAAGTGGCAATTAGAAGAAGAAGAAGTTATACACAGCATATTCAATTTTTATAAACATTATAACATTAAAGGATGTCCGTTTGTATTGTCCTATACTCCCGAGATGATGTTGAGTTTTTTACTAGATCCTACCATGAAAGATCTAGCGTCTGGCAGAAAATACACAGGCAGATTAGGTACAAATTCTACAAAGGTTAATGTGTTCAATAACAACGGCGGCGCATTTTATATCGAAAATAGAACAAAATATACAGGATATGAACGAGTAGATGAATCGGTATTGATGAATCATCCAAATATTAAATTAATGGAATCCAATAGAGAAAAATGGAACGGGTGCTTTAAAGTTGACTATGATGTCATAGTCAAACAATTATCTCAAAACTAAAACTAAAATGATTAAAATTCAATTCACAGGCAATACGCCAAATATGTATCAAGTAGATCGTAGTTATAACTTGCCCAGCATTACAGGTGCGGTTCAATGGAACGGCACTTCTAAATGTTTTGAAGTCAGTAACGGCGCAGGCTGGCATCGTATCGACAATACCATTGATATGACCAGCAGCGGACCCGACATATGGGCAATGCACACTTGGATCGAAGAAAAAAAGAAAGAAGAAGCTGAACTTAAGATGTTGCGTAGTAAATACCCAGCACTGGACGAAGCATATAAACATCTAGAGTTTGTAAAAGAATTAGTTAAAGCTGGTCCAGAAAATGAGATTACTTACGATCAAAGATGATATTCAATAAGATTAAAAAATTAAAACAAGACGGCCTAAAAATAGGCATCACATTCAGCACATTCGATCTACTACATGCAGGACATGTGGCCATGTTAGCTGAAGCAAAAAATCACTGCGATTATTTAATTGCAGGATTACAAACCGATCCTACTATAGATCGTGCCACAAAGAATCAGCCTGTTCAAAGTATCGTCGAGAGGCAGATACAACTAGCAGGCAGTAGGTATGTAGACGAGATAGTAGTTTACTCTACGGAAAAAGACCTGGAAGATATTCTATTAACATTGCCAATTGATGTTAGGATATTAGGAGTGGAGTATCAAGATAAAGAATTTACTGGCAGAGAGATTTGTTACGATAGAGGTATAGAATTAATATTCAACGGCAGGGATCATAGTTTCAGTTCCAGTAGTCTTCGTCGAAGAGTCTATGAAGCAGAAATGAGAAAAGAATACAAATGAAAAAAACACAGATAGCAGTAATTGGTCTTGGTTTTGTCGGCGGCGCCGTATTTGAAACTCTTAAAGAGTTAGGAGACAAAATTGACCTAGTAGGAATTGATCCTGCAAAAGGTTTTAGCACAAAATTTCGAGATATAAAAAATTTCGACGGAGTGTTTGTCTGTGTGCCTAGCCCTTCAAAAGAAGATGGTTCTTGCGATACTAGTATTTTAGAATCAGTCTTAAATGATCTACATAGGGCAGAGTTTGAAGGTGTTGTTATCAGTAAAGTAACAGCGCCTCCCAATGCTTATCAACAACTACAAGAAAAATATTCCAATCTAGTTCATGCACCAGAATTTTTAACAGCGGCCAATGCTCTAGAAGATTATCGACGCGGTCAATTTGCCATTGTAGGCGGCGAAGAAAAATACAGAATTCAAGCAGAAGAACTGATACGTCTCAGTCAGCGGCAACTAAAATCCGTAGCTCATTGTTCTATTACTGAAGCTAGCCTTACTAAGTATGGTATAAATTCATTTTTAGCTACCAAAGTAATTTTCATGAACGAGCTAGCTGCCTTGACAGAAAAAGCCGGAGGCCATTGGCCGACTGTTGCAGGCCTGTTAAAGTTAGATAATCGATTAGCTTCAAGTCATATGCAAGTGCCAGGTCCTGATGGGCATTACGGTTTTGGTGGCCATTGTTTTCCAAAAGACACTGACGCTCTGTTAAGGTATGCAGAATCTATGCGGCAAGAATTATCGGTATTAGGTTCTGCCGTTAAGAAGAATAAAAGCATTCGATCTGAATGAATCCTTTTAGATTTTTGATTGTCAGCGGATGTTCTTTTACTGCTAACAAATGTTGGCCAAAACATCTTGCTGACAAATTAAATTTCCAAGATAGTCAATTAAAAAACTACGGAGTTATAAGTTCAGGTAATGGAAGAATTGCTAGATCTATTATCTACGGAGTTAGTCAAGCATTAAAAACACATAAGCCAGAAGAAATTTTAGTTGGAGTAATGTGGTCTGCTGCCAGCAGGTATGAAATATTTCAAAATCAAGTTAATAAATCAATGATATGGCAACACGGGGATGACGTTAATCCTACTGGGTTTGTATCAGAGGCAGATAAAAATTGGATCTTAATACATAGCGGATGGGATGATGTTTACTCAAAAAACTACTATGGCTATCACTACGATGAAACAGGTTCTTATATCAATAGCTTAGAACATATACTAAGAGTCCAATGGTTTCTACAGATGAATCGTATACAGTATTTTATGACTAGTGCATTTGGAGAATTATTTCCGGAAGATGTATCTAATCCTAACATACTACACCTTTACGAAATGATTGATCATTCAAAATTTTTACCTGTAAAAAATTGCTTGGACTGGGTTATTAACTCGGGCGTTCCAAACGATCCTGCCGATGATGGCAAACCATTTAATTTCAGACACCCAACTGATGACCAACATAGAGCATTTGCTCAAAAGGTCATATATCCATATATAAAACAGTTGACTGAACCTAAATAACTATTGTATAATCTAAATATACATGTGACCCACCACATTAACTCGGAGAATAAATGACAAATAAGAATGAAACAGGCCTGGACGCAATGGCAGGCAATGGCGGATATGAAGAGGCCTACCTAGGCGATCATCTTCGCTTTAAAATGAAGCGTGAAGGTAAACGCTTTTGGGCAGGCGATAACATCAGCGACTACCTAAAAGAAGGCGACAAAGAAAAGTTAATCGACGAAGCAACAGAGGCATTTGAACTAGTGCTGGATCGACTACTGATTGATCGCGAAACAGATCCCAACAGTCATGGCACAGCAAGACGCCTTGCCAAAATGTATTTTAATGAAATAATGGCAGGTAGATATGAGCAAGGACCAGATTGCACAGCGTTCCCAAATGATTCGGCGGACCGTTACGAAGGTATGTTGGTTGTTCGCAGTGAGCTTCGCAGTATGTGTAGCCATCATCACCAACCCGTTAGTGGCGTTGCTTATAGTGGCATTATTGCCGCGCAGAAACTCATTGGACTCTCAAAGTATACACGCATCGCCCAGTGGTGTGCCCGACGTGGTACTCTCCAGGAGGAACTTGCTAATGATATTGCCCGAGAAATCCAAAAAGCCACCGACGCTAAAGACGTAGGTGTTTACATCCAGGCAGTGCATGGATGTTGTGAGAATCGTGGCATTATGGCACACTCTAGTTTAACACAGACTACTGTGCTCAAAGGTGCGTTTAAAGACGATGCAGGTACAAAGAAAGAATTCTTTGACAACATCAAACTACAGCAAGACTTTGCCCCACGCTAATGTCTAATAATTTAACTTACAACTGGACTAATGGTTTGCCCGGTATAGGTGCCGGCAGTAATGGCAATACTTTATCTGTTAGTAACTCTAATAATGCTGCATGGTCAGTGACCAGTAATGTTACATCAGAAGCTATTACTATTCGTAATAAAAATGGAGAGAACGTGCTGACATTTCATAACGACGGAACCATAGAAACTGCCGGCGGTAAAATTCGTGCAGATGAGTGGGTCCAGATTACCATGATCATGAAACAGTTTATCATGGATGTGGCCAAAGACGAAGAGTCTGCTAAAAAATACCCCTATATCAAGGATATGGCACACGGTTGGATAATGAACGAATTGAGGAAGTAAATGCGTATCGAAGATGATGTTAAGTTAGATTTTAAGGATGTGCTGATTCGCCCCAAGCGTAGCACATTAGCCAGTAGGCGTGAAGTAGACCTACATCGTAATTATAAATTCAAACATAGCGGCTTAGAATGGCAAGGCGTACCTATCATGGCTGCTAATATGGATGGCGTAGGAACGTTCGGCATGGCGGCGGCTCTGCATGAACATCATATGTTTACTTGTTTGGTTAAAAGTTATGATTTAGAGTCCTTTGTTGATAATCAAGAATCAATCTTTGAATATAACTGTGCAGTCAGCACAGGAACCAGTGACAGAGATTGGACTAAACTGCAACAAATCCTCAATGTTTTTCCAAACATCAATTTCATTTGTATTGATGTAGCTAATGGTTATAGTGAATACTTTGGAGATTTTGTTGCCAAGGTCAGAGAACGTTATCCTAAGCAGACAATCATTGCTGGCAATGTAGTTACCGCAGATATGACACAGGAGTTAATTCTGCGTGGAGCAGATATTGTTAAGGTAGGAATCGGTCCTGGTAGTGTATGCACTACAAGAGTCCAAACTGGCGTTGGCTATCCTCAGCTATCAGCAATTATCGAATGTGCTGATGCTGCTCATGGACTGGGTGCTCACATTATTGCAGATGGCGGTTGTGCTTGTCCTGGTGATGTAGCCAAGGCATTTGGCGCAGGCGCAGATTTTGTCATGCTCGGTGGTATGTTAGCTGGACACGACGAAGGCGGTGGCACTGCAATAACTAAGCTACTCGAGCTAGAAGAATTACAGGCTAGAAAAAGAGAATTACCGGACGGTCAGACTGAATGGACCTGGACCGGTAACAAGGTGGAAGAGAAGAAATTTATGCAGTTCTACGGCATGAGTTCAGACACTGCTATGAATAAACATCATGGTGGTGTGGCAGAATATCGCAGTAGTGAAGGTAGAACTGTAACTGTTCCTTATCGTGGAGCAGTTCGAAATACAGTATTGGATATACTAGGTGGTATTCGTAGCACCTGCACTTATGTTGGTGCACCTACGCTAAAACAGTTGAGCAAATGCACAACTTTTATTAGAGTGAATAGACAGATTAACGATGTCTTTGTGAAAGGATAAATCATGGCAACTCGTAAAAAGAAATCAGACTGGCTCGATGACCAAGCCGCAGAACTTAACAGTGCATTCGCTGACAAAGTTCTTGATAAAAAAACTAAGAAGGCCAAGTGGCCCAAAGTTATCGTCGGCAGTCACAGCACCCGAACAGAATATGAAGATGGCAGAGTTGAGTTTGTAACGGATTGGGAATTGTTACAAAAGGACGTTCGGGAGGCTATTGCTTCCTACGAAAGTAGATTAAACTGCGAGACTGTTGAAGTAACGGCGCCTGCTACACCTAAGAAAAAGGCAGCGGCGATGACAGCTCGACCTAAGAAAGAAAAGAAATAATGGTTACACTTTTGGCAATTCTGGGTTTTATTGTATCGGTATTTTTGGTTAGCTATGTTCTGAACCAAACTATTTTAAAACGTTTTCCTGGATGCAGTGGGGATTGTCGCCAAGGCAGGCTACCCTGTAATTGTAAAAATGAACCTAAATAATATGTCACAGCTAATTGTAGTTTTAAACTTTTGGGAAAGTAAGCAACTAGAATACTGGTTGACAGACAACTATCCTGAGTGTAAACTACGTAGTCTATATGACAAATTTACAGACCCAGAAGAGCCAGACTGGTATGCATTAGAAGGTGACCTAGATGATGAATTGGTTTATTATCTAAAATTAAAATATGGCGATAAAGTTAGAGGCGGATTAAGATTTGGACACGTTAAAAATCAGTGAAATTTTTTACAGCGCACAAGGTGAAGGACGTTTTATTGGCGTCCCGTCGGTGTTTTTACGCACCTTTGGCTGTAACTTTAAGTGTGCAGGCTTTGGATTACCTGCTGGACAAAAGACTACAGAACCGGACGACATCGGACGTCAAGTTCACTTGTATAAAACATTCATGGACTTGCCTTTGGCTAAGACAGGCTGTGATAGTTATGCATCATGGCATCCTGCATTCAAACATCTAAGTCCTAGCTATACTGTTGAAGAGGCCATCGATGCCATGTTGGCATTGACTCCTAATCATCACTGGCGTCAAGAAAACGGCAATGATGTTCATTTGGTCATTACAGGCGGTGAGCCATTGCTAGGTTGGCAGCAACTATATCCAGAACTACTGGCTAATAATCGTATGAGTGACCTGCGTAATCTGACATTCGAGACAAATGGCACTCAAAAATTACATTCAGAATTTAAGTATTTCTTAAAAGACAACTATCACTTGATGCATAACAGTATTACATTCAGTGTAAGTCCAAAGCTCAGTGCTAGTGGAGAAAGATGGGAAGACGCAGTTAAACCTGATGTAGTTAAAGAATATCAGCAAGTGGGCTTTACATATCTGAAGTTTGTTGTCGACAAGCAAGAAGACTTTGACGAAGTTGATCGTGCAGTAAAAGCCTATAGAGCAGAAGGCTTCCATGGACCTGTATATGTAATGCCTGTGGGAGGAACAGACGCTGCCTATTTTAGTAACACCAAGCATATTGCAGATGAAGCACTGGTTCGCGGTTATCGCTATAGTCCTCGCCTGCACGTAGACATTTGGAGCAACGGTTGGGGAAAGTAACAGAAACTCGCACAAGGACATTGGTCAAGACTATTATCTATCGTATATGGGTAATATGTTCAACTTATGTGATGTTGCTGATTACAGGGCAAAGTCTTACACAGGCATTGATTCCAACCATCATTATTAATTGTGTTTGGATGACTTCGTATTATCTATACGATAGACTATGGAGTCGCATAGACTGGGGAAGGATTAACGAATGAGGTTAGTCATATCAAGAAATCAATACGAAAAATTAAAAGAAATATTTGAACAATATGAAGTCGATCAAGTTGTATGGACTGAGGAAAACATTTCGGGTATTGGACCTAATGTAACTGTAGAATTTGACCCAACAAAGTCAGTAAAAGTAGATTTAACGGATTATTCATCATGGTAATAAAAGCTCAAACACCTGCACAGGGTATTAGCATCGATAACGATTGGGGCGATGCAAAAACATTTAACGTAGAATGCGATTGTTCATCAGACGATCATGCTGCCAAAATGTGGATCGAAGTCCAGCGTGATAAAGATATACCCGACGTAGAAGTTATCTTTTATGTTACTACATGGACACCAGTCTGGCAAGGCTGGGGTCAACGATTACGAGCAGTATATGATATACTGTTCAAAGGTGTTCACAAACAAGAGCACCATATGCTATTAAATAAGCAAAGTGCCTTAAATTTTGCAGAAGCAATTAAAAACACAATTAAAGAATTAGAAAAGAAAATATGACATATTTGTTTACCAGCGAAAGCGTGTCTGAAGGACACCCAGACAAAGTTGCAGACGCTATTAGTGATGCTATCCTAGACCTTGTAATGTCTAAAGAAGATCCGAAACTAAGATGTGCTTGTGAAACTCTAGTGACTACCAATACAGTTATAGTTGCTGGAGAATACAAGGGCATTCTGCACAAGGAAGAAGTAGAAAGCACAGTTCGTCGAGTCGTGCGTGATATCGGATACGAACAAGAAGGATTTGATTGGAGAACGCTAAATGTTACTAATCTTTTACATGGACAGAGTGCAGACATTGCACTTGGTACAGATACATTTGGCGCAGGCGATCAAGGCCTAATGTTTGGTTATGCTTGTAACGAAACCGACTCTTTCATGCCTAGTGCAATTTATTGGAGCCATCGTATTGTTGATATGCTAGCAAGACAGCGTAAGGGCAAGGTTACTCCTTGGTTAGGTCCGGATGCTAAAAGTCAAGTAACATTTGAATACAATGACGACGGCACACCCAAACGCATTGCTAAGGTTGTTTGTAGCACACAGCATGATGCAGATACTGATATTGTCTTGGTTAGAAAAGCGGTGGAACAATTAATCAGGGCACTACTGCCGAAAGAATATGTAGATGACAACACTGAATTTTTTATTAACCCTACCGGCAGATTTGTTATTGGCGGTCCTGATGGTGATACTGGGCTTACTGGCCGCAAGATTATTGTTGATACTTATGGCGGTTATAGTCCTCATGGCGGTGGTGCATTTAGTGGTAAAGATCCTACAAAGGTAGATCGTAGTGCTGCCTATATGATGCGCTATATTGCAAAAAATATTGTGGCTACTGGACGAGCCAATTGGGCTACTTGCCAGATTAGTTATGCTATTGGCATGGCTGAGCCTATGAGTTTCTATATAGAATGCGAAGACAAAGCACTGGCAAGAGACTTAACCATGCTTATTCCAAAAGTAGTAGACCTAACACCCAAAGGTATCATCGACCGATTTGACCTGTTTAGACCTATCTATAGTTCTACCACTAACTATGGACATTTTGGCAAAGCCGATTTGCCATGGGAAAGGATCGATTTATTCTAATGAAAAACTTATTCAAAAATTTATTTGGTAAAAAAGAACAACCTACCAATCCCAAGGAAAGTAAAGAACCTTGGGTAAATGTAGTTAGTACCGACTTCGATGAAAATAATCCTAGGCAAGGTTTTATGGAATTGGAATGGAATGCTGCCTTTATCCAATTTCTTAGAAGCCACGGCTACGAAGGTAAGACTGATGAAGAATTGGTAGATAAGTGGTTTACCGAATTGTGTAAGAACATTGGTGCCCAATTTGATGAAGAAAATAAGTTTGTTGCCAACGCAGACGTTTTACCAAAACGTCGTAAAAAAGTTGACAAGAACAACCAATGACAATATAATTGAAACATGTCTAAACTTAACTGGAGTTTTCGAGTCAACTTCGTAGGCGAAGAACACATACTAGTTTCCTGTAAAAAACAGGACAGCGATGTATGGAATGAGATGCTGTTGACAGTAAGGGAGTATTCAGAGTTCATGCAACTGCTCCAAGAATTCAACATCAATTTTCGTGAACAAATCGACCAAAAATTAGTCGAGTCTTATTTCAATGAGTAAAATGTATCTTCTAGTAGACGCTGCAAATATGTTCTTCCGTGCCCGACATGTGGTGCGAGGAGAAGATGCAGAAACAAAAGCGGGCATGGCCTATCACATCATGTTCAACAGTATTAACAAGGTATGGCGCGACTTTAAAGGTAGTCACGTTGTTATCTGCCTCGAGGGACGTAGCTGGCGCAAAGACTTTTACGAAGGCTATAAACGCAATCGTGCAGAAGCTCGTGCGGCACTGAGTCCAAAAGAACAAGAAGAGGATCGTATCTTCTGGCAAGCGTTTGATGAGCTCAAAGATTACCTTAGTGCTAAAACTAATTGCACAGTTCTTAGACATGATCGGTGTGAAGCTGATGATTTTATTGCTCGGTGGATTCAAACTCATCCTGAAGACGAGCATGTGATTGTCAGCAGTGACAGCGACTTTTACCAACTGCTGGCCAAAAATGTTCGACAGTATAATGGCATTACCAAAGAGCTAATTACCATTGAGGGCATCTTCGATGATAAAGGTCGTGCAGTGGTAGATAAGAAAACTAAACAACCAAAGCCTGCACCCGATCCACAATGGCTCCTATTTGAGAAATGTATGCGTGGCGATACAACTGATAACGTATTCAGTGCCTATCCTGGTGTGCGTGAAAAGAGCACTAAGAATAAAGTTGGTCTACGTGAAGCCTTTGCAGACCGTGACACCAAAGGCTATAATTGGAACAACATGATGCTTCAACGTTGGGTTGACCACGAAGGTGTCGAACATCGTGTGCGTGACAAGTATTTGTTCAATAAGCAATTAATTGACTTGACTGAACAGCCTGAAGACATTAAAATTGCCATGGACGAGACTATTGCCACTGCTACTGGCAAGAGTCGTGTAAACCAAGTTGGTTTACATTTTGTTAAATTTTGTGGCAAATGGAATCTTGTCAACGTGGCAGACAAGATGAATGAACATGGTGAATACCTAGGAGCGGCCTACCAATGATTTTGGCTAAAAGTGTTATTAAAGATAAATTTTGGATCCTTGAGGAAAATGCAAGGCGTGTTGGAATGATGAACTTTAAAGATGATAACTATGTTATCAATCTTAACCGTAAAGATTTTACAGCACATGATGCCGGAGAACTCAAAAAGTTAGGTATCGAATTTGTAAAACGAGACTATACTCATGGCGGACATTTAGAAGTAATGGGTTATCCCACTGACCAAGAAGAAGTTTTTAATGTTAAGGAAATTGACGGATTCCCTACTTTTACTAAAAAAGCTGCCAGTAAAAGTGTTCACGTTGCTGGCTGGTATGGTTTAAGGTTTAAAAACGGCTGGGTATGTAGTCTTTGCCCCAGACTTACCACTGTAAAAACCAATACATTTGTGGGTCCTTACAGAACAAAAATGGACTTAAAAGTGGTATTGGGCCAGCAAAAAGACGTAGAAATCATCGAAGATTAAAATATCATATAATCAGCTTCTCTGATAAATATAAGTATCGGAGAAGCATATGGCAAGACCAAAACCTACTATACTATTAACGCATGTAGATCCTGGCTCTTTTAAGAGCGAGGAGATTCTTGAAGCCGAAGCCATCTATGCTGTTTTTTATCAAGGGAAACCGTTTAACTTACGCACACACCTAAATAGTCTACAAGACTATCCAGGTCCAAAATATAAGAAAGTAAGTTTTTCTAATCCTGGGCACGCCTTCAACCTTATGGAAAAAATGAACAAGTTGTTCAAATGCCAAGACTTTACTGTTGTAGAACTAATCGAAGGCAAAGAGGTCAAAGAACATGACCTTGCTAAAAGAACAGATAAGTGAACTAGTATTTCAAGAAATACAAAAATCTGTTGACCAACCCTTGACGTTTTTTAGGGTTTTTAAAAACAGTAAAGGAACAAGATTTACCGGCCTGGGCTACGAACTGGCCGGTTTTTTGTGGAAGACATATACTGTTAAACTTCCTGAAAACTATCGAGTTCTAAATAAAACGCTACTCATGCTAGACGGCAGGATGGAGTGGCCCTATTATCTGAGTCGGAAAAAACTAGTATTGTTCAGCGAATTGGATGCGTTTGAGTTTGCATTATATCAGGGCGATATTAATCTATGGGCCAACAAATTTTAATTACGTGATTTATGATCAAATACTCTGAGAGTTTCTTTTTCAGTCTGAAGTAAAAATTCTATCAGTTCTTTGTATTCTACAAAAGCTACATTATACTCATAATCAAGTTTTATTGGACAGTCCATGATCCAATCAATTTTTTCCACTCCCATAGATTTTGGAAAAAACTCTAATTCCTCTTGCCAGTATCTACCCATAATTATAGGCTTGATATAAATGTTCCAATTCCAAATTACTGGAACCTTAACGCCCTTTGCAGTATAAACTTCGTTCTCTTCAATGTATCTTAAAGAATTTACATAGCCGCGAACTATTGAATCGTTTAATATGCTGGCCAAGAAAGCATCACTGTTTTTGTCTCTGTCTACTGTTAAGACTTTACCTGAACGAGGAGCGGACCTTAATGTTCTGAGCTTGGTATTTTCAAAACCATTATAGGCCTGCATGATAAATTTTCTTTTCTTTTCTCGACCAAGTATAAAGTCAGGACCTTCGATTCCAATTAGAACATCCAAGTCTTCGGGCAATAAACTTATAAATTTTTTATGCATAAAATTGTTTGGCAATTGATTTTCTGCATAGGCTTGTTCTAATATTTCATCTTTTACTTTATTTGGATCAATGTCAATGATCACAGTCTTGAATCCATATTTGTTTTCTAAAATTTTTAAGTTTTCGTATTCGCTGTCGTTATATCCTGGATGATATAAAAAGGCACATTGATAAGGTAATTGTTGCTGATGTAAACTATGTAGAATGACCTGACTATCTAACCCGCTACTTAAACTTAGTAATAGCTTATCTTTACTGCTGTCTGAAATTTCCTTGACCATATAATCTAATTCCTGGCGCATGTTTCCAATTGGTCGGCATGGACTAGTATACTCAACATAAAATTTGTTATTTTCAAAACCTAATTTCATTGTTTCCTCAATAAATATTTCATTGCATATATTTACAATCTAAACTCATGATGAACAAAAACCAACTAAAACAGTTATTTGAAGAGACCGGGTTTACCGTCTTTAAAGATGTAATCGATACTTCGCTTATTGAAAAAATAAATCGAAAACAAGATTTATTAGTTCCACACAGAGGACATGCAACAGACCACAAATATTATCCAGCCGACCGCATACATGAATGTAATGATTTGGCTGTGTGGTGGAGTCAAGAGCTCAGCGGCTGGCCCGAAGTGCAGGAAATAACTAAACAACTTATTAACGTAGTAGGTGTATTGTTTGACGACCCCGATTCTTACATTGCAGATATTATCAGCAATGAACCTGGCAATACTCATATCAAACCGCACATTGACAGTCCTTATCGATTCGACCGTTGGTGGGACGAAGATGAGTTGTTAGGAGTTCAATGTATTATGCCTCTCTGCGAGTTTACTCCGGAAAATGGCGGCACTGGATTATTACCAAATAGTCATAATACTCGCTGGGTCGTCAAGGACAGTTATGCTGGAAAGTATAACGAAGAATTCATTGCCGGCGTTGTTCAACCCAAAATGGGTCCTGGAGATGCTTTAATCTATCATCCTCGGACTCTACACAGCACTATGCCAAACCAAACTACCCAAGTGCGTAGAGCATTACTAATTCATATTACCAGCAAAGAAATGGCAAGATTACTTCGTCATGAAGACACAATTTGGCAAGAAGAATTAAAAAAGAAGTCAACGATTTAGTATCCCCAGGCGTTAAATATAGTAAGCAAGTAAATTTACTTGCGAGATTTCAACCAAAGGAGAACCATATGAAATCACTTATCGCTATCGTCGCCGCCCTTGCTGTTGGCACTGCTTTTGCCGCTGATCCTGCTAAAAAGCCCGAAGAAGTCAAGAAGCCTGCTCCTGCCGCTAGTGCTCCTGCTACACCTAAGGAAATGCCTAAGGTAGAAAAGCCTGCTAAGAAGGAAGATAAAAAGTCCGCTGACGCCACCAAAAGCGAAGCCAAGCCTAGTGCAACTCCGGCCAAAGAAGCACCTAAGGCTGCTGAGCCAGCTAAGAAGTAATCAAGAAGAAGATGTCGAATATGAAGATTGTGACTGCTTTGAAACAGAGCACGACCTTCATAGAGGCTATGGCAGTCTTCGTGTAATCCACGAAGATGACGACGGAGAACTTAGTGATTATATTAAGTTCCGACTTATGTTAGCAAGAGCAATGGCCTTAGAAGCTTATGCTCGTTCTCAAAAGACCGCATGACCTGCGGTCTTTTTTATTGACACAATTTGGTTTTGGTTTTATAATAAAACATGACTAAAGAAAAAGTAAACGATATTATACAGTGGAGCGGGGCTTTCTTTATTATTTTGATGCACGTTTTGAACAGCGCATTGGAATATGGATACAGCGTTCGCCCATACAATCTTGTGGCCGCGGCACTGGGAACCATTTGCTTTATGACGTGGAGTTTTCGTGTTGCAAATAAGCCACAGTTACTAGTCAATGTTGTAGCAATGGTTATCTGCGCTTTGGGCTTGTTCAAAGCCTTTTATTGACACAAATTGGTTTTGGTGCTACAATACGAACATGATGAAAAAGCCATTCAAAACTCGAACCGTCAAAAAGAGCCGTTTTGCTCGTATGCGCGAGATTATGGCAGAATACGGTTTTCCCTTGCGACTAGTGATGTGCGGCAAGGCTGAAAACGGACGCTTCTATCTCACCCACCGCACCAAGTAAGGAGCACATGATGCTGATTAATTATACAAACCAACCGCAAGAATTCGAAGGTCAACTCTATGACCAGCGACATGGTGGCCCGTTTGATCGTGGCGCCGCAGACAGCTATTATCATCGTCCCTACGATCCTCATTTCTACCGTGGAGACACCTATGGTAGTGAACGAGTGGAATTGGCAGACATGACTGCTGAAGAAATCACTGCTTATACTGCTGGTTATAATTACAACGAGCGGTTTGGCGACAAAAAGGAATGGTAATGAGAATGGACAAAACTGTTGCCAACACCCCAGCACTCTTTAGGGCTTATATGAATTCTATTCCTACCGTTGACCTTAAGTTCTGCGAATACGACAAGAGCCGCAAGGTTCTCAAGTTGGCGTCGGAGTTCTTTGGCATGCCCCGAGAGTTTTACGTCAAGAGTCACCACACTGGCAAGACTGTTCGCTTTACTGTGATTGGTCCCGAAGACAAGCTCTTTGATCAAGATCAATGGGACGGTGAGCAACAGGTCTATCGCCCCGTAGGTGTTGTGCCTGGCGTGGATCACATGGTAATTTATCATCAGTATTGATGTCCAAAAAGGTTGACATTCTACAGCAAAAAAGATATACTAGAACTAAATAAACATGTGAAGCGATAGACGCAACACAGACAATTATTGTAAGGATTTTACAATGTCAAAACCATATGAAACTCTGGTCCTCATCGGACGCTTTCAACCTTTACACAATGCACACCTTGAAATCATCAAGCGTTGCACTGCACTGACTAACCAACTTGTAGTTATTGTTGGTAGCTCATACCAACCCCGCACCTACAAGAATCCATTTACTTTTGCCGAGCGCGAACGCATGATCAAGGATGCGGCCGCTGGGCTCAACCTGCGTGTCTACGTCGAGCCTAATATCGACACAATTTATAACGACCAAGCATGGGCTGTTCGCGTCCAAGGCATTCACAGCAAGTATCGTTGTCTAGGTACCCGAGACGGTATCATTGGTCACAAGAAAGACGAATCCAGCTTCTACCTCGACATGTTCCCACAGTGGGAGTTCGTCAATGTAGAACAAATTGAACCTTTGGGTGCTACAGACATTCGCGACCTTTACTTTAAGCGTGATGTAAATATGCGCTTCATTCAAGGTGTAGTTCCAGAAAGCACCTTCAACTTCCTAATGAAGTTTAAGACTACCGCCGAATACGAACAAATTATTCGCGAGCGCGAGTTCGTAGAAACTTACAAGAAACAATACGCTAGCCTGCCTTATCCTCCTGTGTTTGTCACAACAGACGCAGTCGTGATCCAAAGCGGCCATGTGCTAATGATTAAACGCCGCAGTGAACCCGGCAAAGGTTTGTGG
>JACCEE011793411.1_pt1 | contig 29041 bp, 26 predicted proteins | sample 7449931 | NCBI WGS metagenome assembly JACCEE01 (sample SAMN15323457, study PRJNA562643) | freshwater metagenome | isolation source: river surface water | place: USA:Blue River Watershed | collected 2017-08-19 | reverse complement strand
CCTTATGCCATGGGACAATCTGACTTTACAATTCCCTATGACGAACTAACGAAAATTCTTAAACCAGAATACTTGCCTTCTAAGTAGTAGACAATCTTTGTTTCCTTCAATCTCTATTCGTATAGATGCAAAGCGTTATGTTTAACCTACCTCTTGTTAACATAACACTACAAGTGATCTACCAATAAGACAGACATATATACTAAAGGACAAATTTCTATCTCACTGAGAAGGGTAATACTATACAAAATTTGAGCCTATTATATTATATTACAATAGGTTAAAACAAATTTTAATTCTTACCCAAAAGATCGATAACGATAATTTCCGGACGGTTACCTGTTCTGACAGGGGGGCCCCAGGTACCAAAACCTGTTGAGACGAAATAATGAGTATTACCCTTTTTAAGGTAGCCACTACTTAGCTCAAAGATTGCTTTAGTAATATATCCAAAAGGCCAAAGCTGACCATGATGAGTATGACCGCTGATTTGGATATCGGCATTAATCACTTTTGCATCGTTTAAGTTAAAAGGTTGGTGATCGAGAAGCACAATAGGTTTGCTATTATCCAGATCTTTCAAATAATCACCAATTGATTTTCTTAGTCTACCGGCAAATCTGCCTCGATCTTTATCTTCTCTACCCACCACATAAATTTGTTCATTAATCAATATTGTGGTATCTCGTAAAATTTTAAGACCGTGTTTAGATAAATAGGCAACGGCTGATTCAGCACCTCCAATGTATTCATGATTTCCGGTAATTGCATAGACCCCCATTGGCGCAGATAGTTTCTCTAAATATGACACCAAATCGTACCTGATGACTGGAGCAATATCCTCATCAACCACATCTCCTGCGAGTAAAATTAAATCCGGATTTTGACCATTTATCATTCTTACCAGATTCTTCACATGAGCAGGGCCGATAAGTGTTCCCATATGAATATCACTCGCAGCCACGATTCGAAGCCCCTTCGCTGGTATATCCTTATCAATATTTATAGTATAATGATTAACTCTTGGGTTTGCAGCATTAATAAAACCCGCAAAGACTACTGCTGAAGAAATAGCAATTACACCCCAAAATAGAAGCAAAGAATATTTTTCTGGATTTGAGGCTGTAATAGAATTCCAGAATGGCAGGAAGTAATTCACTATTCTTAATAGATCAATAACGAGAACACTTAATAGTAGATACACAAAAAGTGATAACCAAATAGATCCGATCCACATGAATATATCACTTACTGAACCAATCCAGAGCCGTTCAAGTAATCTAGCTATCACATAACTTGAAGCTAGCCCCCAATAAATCCAAGGGAAAAAAGATCTAATAGGACTATTGGCCGGCAGAGCCAACATACCTCTAGAAAAGATATAGTAATTGACCAGCGTATAAACAGTCAGAACTATTCCAAAGAACAATAAGAAGGATGATAATTTCATAAAATTCTTTATCTCTGTTTTCAAAAATTTGACAAGGATCTGACAATCATTTATCGTGCCGTGGATACATAGCGACAAATAGTCAGAAACGATCTAACCTAGATCCATATCTATACAGATTCTAGATAGAAACGATCTTATCAAATCTTAAAAGATTGAACAGAGGTAAAATTACCTTTAATGAAGCTAATCCTCTTATTATTGTTTAAAGATTCTTGTTGTAAGTTCCAACTTAGAGGAGGATAGATGAATGATATAACTTCCGATTGGTAACGACATGACCGGTACAACGATTCTTCCGCGGCTACTACAGGCAATATGAGAATCCGAGACCAGTTGTCCGTCAAGATTAAATATTTTAACAAGGTAAGAGGATTCGGTCAGCATATTATTCGTAATAGTTACTGAAGAGGAAGAAGGATTAGGATAGGATTGAGTTTGGTCAAATTTGGCCACATTGGGTAAACCTACCGAGTAATTTCCCACCCAGATTCGTGCAGAATCAGCAATACCACCCTCATTCATAGTTATCTCTACATAAGGATGAGCAATCAACCCACTAAACCAGCGATAGGTAGTATCCGTTGAGACAGTAGGAAAACCAGGTACCGTAACCCATCCCAGTAAAAAGACCTTCATAAGGGCATCATCAGTCTGAGTCATTACCGTTTTCTCTAATAAAGCTCCATCAAAATCTTGAGTTTTAAGTTTAAGTTTACCCCATCCCTGTACATTTCTGATGGTGTGTAACGTCATGATGTATTTAATGCTATCGGCAGTTGGCATACCATACTCCTCCCCCGACATTTTCACAACTAACTTACTTGTAGCATCAATGGAAGAGCCATAAGTATAAGGGAATACAAAAAGAGGAAGCGGAGGTGTTAAAGGTAAAGGCTGCACTCCATTTCCAGGATCGCCAACAGCACCTAACAACGAAGCCTCTTGATCATTTACTGCAATCATTCCATAGCCATCGGTCTGTTCCATAGCAACCGTTGCTGTTGGAAAAGCAGAACCAAAACCTGTTGACTCAACCGAAACATACTTAACGGTATCAGAGAATTGACTTTCGATTTGAGAAAAATCCCATAACAGATTTGTTCCTGCTCGTGCAAACTGAATAGTTGATGGGTTTATAACCTTATCAAAGAGTAATTTTTGACCTGGAAGAGGACTTTGAGCACTTGATAATACTACCTGAGCAAAAGAATTAAGTCCTAAGAAAGAGAGTAAAATGGTATAGATAAAATATTTCATTGGTTCTTATTTTGGAATGGTTCCCTATTTACAATTTTATAAAAACGCTAAAGCAACCTACGACCCCTTGCGATTATCCATAAGTCATACCAATCATTACGTGAAAGCATAAAACTTAAGGCTTTGGAAGCGGCCTTAATACGGTTAGGAGAGATAGTCCCAATAACAGGTTCCACCCTCATAGGAAGATCCATAAGCCAGGCCAAAACGATTGCGATAGGCTCAACTGAATATTTCTCTGCAAGAGTATACACTTTTGTAATAATTGGTTTATCTGATTCGGGAGTACTATCAGAAATTGGACTACAAAAGCGCCCTTTATCCATTGACCCCCAAGCTTGAATTGATATATCATTTAACATACAGTACTCTGCCAGTCCATGATTACCCGTTACAGATTGGCGCTCAGTATTAACCTCCACAATATCATCAATTATTCCGGAGTGGCCAAGGCTAAATTGCAATTGGTTAGCACGAATCGTTTGAGCAGTAAAACTATTAATCAAATTCAAACGAGGAGCAGACATATTACTAACCCCAAAACTTTTCACCCAGCCACGTTGGTAAAGTAAATCAATGGCTCGAGCAGTATCAGTAGGAAAAGCAAGTGGGTCTGGTCTGTGAAGGAGAAGCATATCTAAATACTTTACCCCAACTCTTTTCAAAATTTCTTCCGTTTTCTCAATAATATAATCACAGGTCAAATTATACCGATTCGATCCGTTATGAGCGACATGCAATTCAATACCAGTTTTAGAGTGTATTAATAACCGATCTCTTAGATCGGGTCGATCGATTAGCACCCTTCCGAAAACTTGTTCAGCCTTAGTATTAGTGTAAATATCAGCAAGATCTATCGTGTTGATACCAACCTCCAAGGCAGCATCGATCGCATCATGAGCCTCTTTAACTTGTTCAACTGTAATTGCGTTATGATCCCAAGGTTTTCCAAAAGACATGCCTCCGAGAATAATTCTTCTGGCAGGATGGACTGTTAACATATGTCTAATTCATTAAGTTGTTTATGATAAAGAAGAGCCATTTCAAGCATTTCATTATGATCGAAGGCCAAATCAGGTAGATTTCCCACATTAAACCACTCGGCTTTTGCGGCATCATCACCTGCAATCAGATGAATAGCATCCTTTTCTTGTACAACTGCGGTATAACCCACACTGATGGTTCTGCCTCTAGGATCACGATTCACCTTTCCAAATGTATGAAATTGGTTCAAATTAAGATCACTTAAAGAGGTCTCTTCCAGTAATTCCCTTTTTGCAGCTTGTTCTAGATCTTCATCCATATCCACGAAGCCACCGGGAAATGCCCAATGGCCAGCAAAAGGATCCGTGTTTCTTTCAATTAACAGCACCTGCCAACTGAGCTCGGTCTTCCGAAAAAGGACTATATCAACCGTTACAGCCGGTCGAGGATACTTATATGTAAAACTCATATTTATAAATCTTCTAAAAAATTCTCATTCAATTCTTCAAAAGCCCACCTTGGAGAATAGTGTCGTTTCAGCCAAACACTTAAGCCATCCAAACCAGGGAATAAAACTCGTTCTGTGATATTCGCTTGATCTAATTTATCTCGAATCTCCCATTTGAGACTGGCAGGTAAGATCAACCTAAAATAGAGATCTGAGTTTTGCAAGAGCCAGTCACTTAGTAAAGCTTCTGGGCGATTCATCAAAGAGAAAAGAGCATGTTGGTTGATAATTCGATCGTCGAGAGAAGGAGGCTCCAAGAATAAAATAAACGGATCTTCCTGTAAATGCTCGAAATTTCTTAATGTTCCACAAACGTTATCAAGCATCCAGGGGGTAAAGACGTTAGACCCTTCTAAGGCCAGCGCCTGATTTAAAACTTTAGGCAGATACTGAGTCGTTCGTACATAATTTAAACACCAGATTACACCATCGATATTACTTTTTAAAAGATTAGAGGTAGCAAAGTGTAATGCGACGTATGGGGAATAAGTCCAATCGAGCAATCGGGTGGGTAGACCATGGTGTTGAGCAACGGCAAGCCAATTCCAGACCGACTCACCGGGAACGGTATTGCGCATAGCGTATTTCCGAAAGTTTCTCAGAAGATGCCTTTCAAGAAGATTATATTCACCACCAAGTCTCATAAGACTTGTTTTCAGTTCATAACGAGCATCTGAGAGACCTCTATAAACATAACCCGAGCGAAACCGATCGATTTTTTGATCCCAGCTATCATGAAATAACATCTCCTGAAGATGGCTCCAGTCTTTGATTATGATATCCCGGCCAGAAGTATATGAACTATTCATCTTCATCTCTATCTATGTCATCAACCGGTTTCCTTTTAGAAACTCCCTCAACAATCACAACAATCTCACCTTTTGTTGAGTTACATGAATAGTATTTAGCCAGTTCAGCCAGTGAACCACGTCGATTCTCCTCGAATAATTTGGTCAATTCCCTAGATACACAAGCCCTTCTATCAGCTCCAAAGAACTCGGCCATTTGGGTTAAACTCTTACCAATGCGATGCGGAGACTCATAAAACACAATTGTAAAGGGGTAATTGGATAGCTCTGCTAGACGAGTCTGACGACCTTTTTTATGAGGCAAAAACCCCTCAAATAGGAATCTGTCGCAGGGTAAACCACTATTAACAAGGGCTGGCACAAAAGCTGTTGGCCCGGGTAAAGACTCCACAATAACCCCCTTTTCAATGCAAGCTCTTACAAGTAAAAAACCAGGATCACTAATACCCGGAGAACCAGCGTCACTTAAATAAGCTACACTTAACCCTCCAGCGATCATATCGGCGTAATTAACTGCTGTTTGATGTTCATTATGAAGATGATGTGCTTGAATTTTCTTGGAGATCCCATAATGTCTAAGAAGATTCCCCGTTGTCCTAGTATCTTCTGCTAAGACAAGATCGATCTCCTCTTTAAGGATTCGGAGAGCCCTTAGTGTAATATCCTCAAGGTTTCCTATAGGAGTTGGAATGAGATAAAGCTTTGACATTAATTGAGTAATTTCTTAAACAAAGGGCAAACGTAACCCAGTCTAATATCATGTGAATTTACGCCAAAAATGTTTGAAGAATAAAAAATCTTTGTAAATTTGCCGTCCCTAAAGATAAGAAGGGGCGTTAGCTCAGTTGGCTAGAGCGTTAGACTGGCAGTCTAAAGGTCATGGGTTCGATTCCCATACGCTCCACAAGGAGACCCTGTAAATTTTTAATTTACAGGGTTTTTCTTTTATCAGATGATATATTTCGAGACCTCTGCGGCACCCCTTCGCTCCTTCTCCATATAACCTCCGAATTAAAGCGGAAAAAACGGTAGAAGAAATTGAGATTAAGTGTATAGAGACCAAGCCACCGCAGAATAGAAGGAGTTCAAAAAGAAAAGAGAGACGAAAAAATGACTTCACTTATTATTCAGATAAGACCTACCAAACCGGCTCCAATCTTCAAGGTTGAATGGAGCAAGAACGAAGAAAGAGCGAAGAGGACATGGAGAGAATAAAGAAGGCATTATTAACCAACAGTGATGCAGTTTTCTATTCTAGATTTAAAGCCCTTAAGCGCTACTTCTCATTAACCGTAATAATTAGCTTTGCTTTAACTGGATTAACCTTTTTAATATCTTTTATAATAGGCTTCGCAACTGCAATGCAAGAGATACATTAATATACCTATAGACAAAAAGGAGTCGAATTGCTCGACTCCTTTTTGATTTACACCCATAAAACTAAGCATTCACACGTATAAGAAGACTGTTAAACACAAAATTTTAAAAAAAGTTCACAACTGGAAAAGGCATTGAGAATCGATAAGAATAACACTGTGGACCGAGGGATATAAAGAATTATTCTAAATAAGCGAACAATTTGCCCTTAAAATAGTTTCATAGTAATTGTAATAACAAAGAACCATATGCAAGTATTAATAGTTGGAACTCAAAATAGTGCACGAAGTCAGATGGCTCATGCCTGGTTAGCAGCAAATAATAGTGAGATAGAAGTCTATTCAGCAGGGGTAACACCAAGTAATAACATCCCTGAAGAAGTTATTTCATCCATGAAGGAGATAGGGATAGATCTCACCGGCCAAAAGCCCAAGGCGATTACTGATTATATAGATAAGAAATGGGATATTGTAATATCTGTCAGTGAAGAAGCAAGAGACCAAATGCCTACATTTACTAAGAAGGTGAGGCATAAGCTACATAAAAGCTTTATAGACACTGAGCTTTTCACAGGAACCACGGAAGAAAAGAGAGAGAAGTACGCACTTCTAAGGGATGAGATTGTTGAAAGTTTCTATTCATTAAACGAAGCTATTGTGATGGAGATAGAGGCGAAGAAATATGCGCATGAAGACCATCATCAATGTGGATGTGGAGGTAGTTGTGGATGCTAACTGGTAATATAGACTACTTCAATTTCTATAGATAAATATCCTAAAACAAAAGAGGGTGCTATGATTTTCATAGCACCCTCTTTACTAAGACAATACTATAAACCAAGCCAGGATTTTACTTGATCTAAGGTTGGCATTGCGATCTCCAGTTTATTCTTTTTCCTAAGTCCCCCGAGTTGATTAAAGAGAGTACCGGGTGCAACTTTTTTAAGACTGTCGATGGTTTGATAGCCACTATTTTTAAGGACGGGGATCCATTCGGTGGGGATGCCCAATGCGGCGAATTCCTCATCAGAACTAATCACAGCCATCTTTTCAGGTTTCATTTGAGGGAACAACAGGACCTCCTGAATAGAGTGAGAATTGGTCATAATCATAGCCATTCTATCTATACCGATACCCAATCCGGCGGTTGGAGGCATCCCATATTCGAGAGCTCGTAGGAAATCCTCATCGAGTACCATAGATTCAGAGTCTCCGCGTCGGCCAAGCTCAAGTTGTCCTTCAAAGCGTTGCCGTTGGTCGATAGGGTCATTGAGCTCACTGAATGAATTACAAATCTCCTTACCGTTACATATAGCTTCGAAACGCTCAACAAGACCCTCTTTAGAGCGATGTTTTTTAGCCAGAGGCGACATTTCGACGGGGTAGTCAGTAATGAAAGTAGGTTGGATTAGGTAGGGTTCGCACATTTCTCCAAAGATTTCATCGATGATTTTGCCTTTAGCCATAGTTTCATCAAGCTCAATCTTAAGGTCTTTTGCAACTGTCCTAAGTTGAGGCTCATCCATATGGGAGATATCTATTTTGGTGAAATGCTCAATAGCCTCAAACATAGTGAATCGTTTCCATGGTCTTCTAAAGTCGATGATATTTTCGCCGACTTTAACTTGGGTAGTACCATGAATATCCATGGCCATTTTTTCGACCATTTCCTCGACGAGGTTCATCATCCAGTCGTAGTCTTTATAAGCAACATACAACTCCATCTGTGTAAACTCTGGGTTATGGAACCTATCCATTCCCTCATTTCTGAAGTCTTTAGAGAACTCATAGACTCCATCAAAACCACCAACAATAAGTCTTTTTAGATATAACTCATTGGCAATACGCAAGTAAAGAGTCATATCCAAACTATTATGGTGAGTTTTAAAAGGTCTGGCCGCAGCGCCACCATAAAGAGGTTGCAAAATTGGCGTTTCAACTTCGAGATAACCTTTAGCATTGAGAAACTCACGCATGGAATTTACGAGTTTTGTTCTTTTTCTAAAGATCTCACGAACCTCAGGATTAACGACTAGGTCTACGTAACGTTGTCTATATCTAGCTTCAGGATCAGTAAAAGCATCAAAAACCTTATCATCTTTTTCCTTAACAACGGGTAAGGGTTTTAGCGATTTAGAAAGGATTTTGAGTTCAGTGACATGTATAGAGATCTCACCCATTTGGGTAACAAAGGCATAACCTTTCACACCGATAAAATCGCCAATATCTAGTAAACGTTTAAATACCGTATTATAGAAAGTTTTGTCCTCGGTTGGGCACAATTCATCTCTTTTAACATAGAGTTGAATACGGCCCATGGAGTCTTGAAGTTCCACAAAAGAAGCAGCCCCCATGATTCTTCTTCCCATTATACGACCGGCTAATGACACCTGTTGGAATAGGGTATTATCGGATGGAAAGAGACGATGAATCTCATCAGAGTGAACATTGACTTCGAAAAGATCAGCCGGATAAGGCTCAATTCCCAGACTACGCAGTTCCTCTAGGGCCTGACGTCTGAATAATTCCTGTTCGCTAAGTTGCATATAATCAAATTTGTTGCAAAAATACAAAATATCACAATTTCGCTCCTGCCACAATCCATTGTATTACAAAATAGATCATGACTTTTCATTAATCTGGTTCTAAATCGAACTTGGCAATGATAATGCTTTCTTTGACAAGTGTCAGAGATCTTACAAATGATCCTCTCTATTCCATGAAAGATACCCTGGCGCTGCCTATACCATAGATACCCAAAAAACAACATATGTACCCGTAAAAAATATTTGACTCAACAGACAACCTTAATATCTAATCTTCTGTCTTATAAAATACTACTAGGTAGACTTTAAAATCTAAACCCTTTTTGAATTTATTTGTTCTTTATTTGTAGTAGTTAAAAGAAACCCTCACAAAACTGTTCCGACAGTAAACACTACCACTTTAAAAATTCACTATTCATAGGACACACAAACCGAGAAGACACATGGAAAGCAAAAAACAAAATGCATCAATTTCTCCGAGGAGAGGAAAAGAGGAAGGTACAGTAAAGACGAAAGAGAGCACCTATTGGTTACTCTTTGGAATGTTTCTGGCACTTGCGTTAGTAGCCGCTTTTTTTCTAAAAGATTAACTCTGAGCCCAAGAAATTACTCTGACTCTACCCATTTAAACAGTTTATCCTGACGACGCACCATTTCAGGTAGTGCAACTGAGCATAATGAACCTTTCGGAGCGACATCCACAGGGGATAAATCTAAACGAACTTCACCAACAGTGTGTTCTACCACCCCTGTGGTTGGTCCATTGATAATGATGCAATCCCCTGGTTTAAGCTCATCGGTTTCAAGTTTAAACTCTGCGACCCCAATGTTACTAAAGTAATTAGTGACTTTTCCTATATACTTCTTGGTACGTGAGGCTTTTGAGCCATATCCTTCACTCCATTCACCCAGTTTTTGACCCAGATAATAACCATCCCAGAAGCCCCTATTATAGACAGTAGAGAGCCTAGTCTTCCAGCCTTCAATACGTTCAGAAGTGTACTGACCTGCTTGGATAGCATCTACAGCCTCACGATAAACTCTTGTCACCTCCATAACATACTCCGGTGACCGGCCTCTCCCCTCAATCTTCAATACACTCACACCAGCATCTACAATCTGATCAATAAAACCAATCGTGCTTAAGTCTTTAGGAGACATAATATACTCATTGTCTATCTCAAGCTCTATCTCCCCTTCCATATCGGTAACTTTATAGGGCCTTCGACAAACCTGCAGGCATGCACCCCGATTAGCCGACGAGTTCATATTATCTAGACTTAGATAGCATTTCCCACTTACCGCCATACACAATGCTCCATGTGCAAACAGTTCAAGTTCGACAAGATTTCCTTTAGGCCCTCTAATATCCCTCTCAATGATTTGCCGATGAATCCTCTTCACCTGATCCAAAGATAATTCCCTGGCAAGTACCATTACATCTGCAAATTTCGAATAGAACTCAACAGCCTCTATATTTGTAATATTACACTGGGTACTTATATGTATCTCCTGTTTAATTGAACTAACATATTGCAAAACAGATAAGTCTGAAGCGATTATCGCACTTACACCAGCCTCTTTACAAGCATTAGCAACTTTTCGCATCTCATCTAGTTCATGGTCATACACTATGGTATTGAGCGTAACATAACTCTTCATACCCATTTCGCGACAAAAACTTGCGATCTCCTTTAAATCATCTATTGAAAAGTTCTGCGATGATCTTGATCGCATATTAAGGCGTCCCACTCCAAAATAAACACTTCCTGCTCCACCTTTTGCGGCTGCCCTAACTGACTCCCAAGAGCCTGCTGGTGCCATTATCTCAATTCTCTGGCTCATCAAATAAAATTTTCTATACAAAAGTACTCTTTTAAAACCTATCCTCTCTTATTCCTCTTATTCCCGCTTTCCATTAACTTATTAGCATCAGGAACAGAGGAGGGGCAAGAATTCAAAATCTAAGGATTCAAAACTCAAGCATGGATACCGCACCTTGGGAAAAGATCTATTTCCCGATGTAAGAGAACATCTTAAGCCAATCAGATATAAACTCTATCTTTACCCCGAAGAAAGTCATGCAATAATCATCAGAAAACATATGATTGTTAATAACAAACACTATAAAACGCTGTGGTTTTCATCGGGGAAGCTATATATGATTGATCAGAATTCGTTGCCATTTGAGTTTAAGATCGTAGAGTTACTGACCACTGATCATGTTTGTCAAGCCATAAAGGAGATGACAGTTAGAGGAGCTGGAGCTATTGGAGTGGCCGCTGCCTATGCTATGTCTCTAGCAGCAAAAGAGGCAAAAAATGATATTGAGTTAAATGAAAAATATCAGCAGATTGCAGCAACCAGACCGACAGCAGTCAATTTAATTCACGGATTAAATCAGGTTTATAAAAAAGCCAAAGATTCATCGCTTGCAGCAAAGGAGGCTGCCGATAGATTTGCCTCAGACGATGAATCACAATGTCTGGCGATCGCACAGAATGGAGAACGTTTAATACCAGATGGGGCGACAATAATGACCCATTGTAATGCAGGTTGGCTAGCCTTTAGCGACTGGGGAAGTGCACTTGCCCCGATATACTTAGCAGCAGAAAGGGGGAAAAAAATTAGAGTACTTGTTTCGGAAACAAGACCCAGACTTCAAGGAGCCCGATTAACAGCATGGGAGCTGTATCACCAAGGGATTGAACATAAGATAATCACCGATAATGCAGCAGCATGGATAATGGCCAGTCAGAAAGTTGATTTAATAATTACCGGAGCAGACCGAATAGCGCTTAATGGAGACACTGCAAACAAAATAGGGACACTTGACAAAGCTATTGTGGCAAACTATTTTAACGTTCCATTTTACGTTGCGGCGCCAATGACTACCTTTGATTTTATGTGCCCAACTGGAGATGCGATTATTATAGAGAATCGTTCACAACTCGAGGTAACCCATATTGGAGGGTTAAATAAACAGCAAGAGATGGAAGAGTTTGCTATCAGTAACCCACTCTCAAAAGCTATAAATCCTGCATTTGATGTCACACCCTATACACTTATAAGCCAATATATAACACCTGCCGGAATATTTACATCCTCAAAGATAAACTCACTTAAGAAGGATACAAACCTCGATCAAGCATCAAATTAAATCCGTTATCTTTGTTGTAATTTAAAGCAACAAGATGTTCGAGGAGAGCCAAGTAATTGACACCAATGCCCCCATTCTATTAATGGTGGATGATCATCCCAAGAATCTACAAGTTTTGGGAGCAATTCTTAGAAAATTCAACTATAACATTGCCGTAGCCAGATCTGGTCAGCAGGCGATTGATTTTGTTAGTTCTGTCATCCCAGATCTGATCCTACTAGACATTATGATGCCTCAAATGGATGGATTTGAAGTTTGTGAGCGATTAAAACAGGATGAAAGAACGGCAGGGATCCCCATTATATTTGTTACAGCTCTTGATAGTCATCAAGATAAACTCAGAGGATTTGCTTCAGGGGGAGTTGACTATATAACAAAACCATTTCATCAGGAGGAGGTTGTAGCAAGAGTTAAGGCACAACTAACCATTCAGCAACAAAGGAAAGAGTTAAGTCAAACAAACACCAGATTAAAAGAGGCCAATATTACAAGAGATAGGCTATTCCAAATAATTGCCCATGATTTACTAGGGCCAGTTGCGAATGTTGCCGAAGTGCTCAAATTATTAAATTACGAAACGCTAACGCCCGTAGAAAGAGCTGAATTTACGCAAGGGGCTCTTCTCTCGGTTCAACAAACACATAGTCTCCTTAAGAACTTACTATACTGGGCTAAAAGCCAGAATCAAGAGATTGATTGCAATCCATCGAGAAGTATTCCTTCACAGACAGCGGAAGAGTGTATTACGCTTCTATCGGGACAGGCAAAAGAGAAAGAGATTGCGCTTCATAATCTAATTCCGACCAGTCTGATTATAAATGCGGATGTCAATATGCTTACGACCATTTTCAGGAACCTAATAAGTAATGCTATTAAATACTCGAATTCGGGTACAATAGTAAAAATAGGGATCGAAGATGCAGAGATCACACCCAATGATCAGGTAGTTTTTTATGTTCAAGATTTTGGGGTCGGGATAGATCCGTCAAATATTGAAAAGATCCTGGATCCTCAATTGCATTTCAGCACACCTGGTACTAAATATGAGAAGGGAGTCGGGTTAGGATTAAGTCTTTGTATTGATTTTATTCATCGTCATGGCGGAGAGCTAAAGGTAACAAGCGAACTTGGAAAAGGATCGAAGTTCAGTTTTAGTTTGCCACGATAAAGTTTATTTTATGTAAAATTATAACTAAGAAACCACTCGACACCAAAAGGATGTAGTGAACGGGTTCATTCGTTGATAAGCAAAAAGCCGAGAGAACTCAGAAGAGAATCTCTCGGCTTTATATTAGATGCATTAAAGCTAAGCTACTTTCGATAAGTTTAGAAGGTCAAAGAAGCCCCAAGCTGCCACATGATAGGCAGTTGATCCACTCTTTCACCCGTTAATCTTTCGCGATAGAAGACATTAGCACGGTCATAAGCATTAGTAACGCCAGCATTAAGCTCGAGGTTAGAGTATTTACTCAGTTCAAAGATTTTCTTTAGGTTTAAGTCGAGACGATGATAGGTTGGAAGTCTTCCTTTGTTTATTTCATCATAGAAGATAGCTAGGCTACCATTTCCGCTGGTAGGATCCTCTCCATCGAGAGGTAATTTCTCAAAGAAGCCTTGATTTAAGGTAAAAGGGAAACCGCTACCGAAATTCCATCTTGCACTAACCTCCCAGTCTTCTGCTGGACCCATTTTCAAGGAGGCGACGAGGTTGATGTTATGCCTACGATCATAATGAGGGGAATATACTACTTCTCCATCATCTCTATCAACCCAAGACAAAGAGTAAGCACCCCATAGATAAAGGTTTCCTACTTCATACTTAATTGATAGATCAATACCTTTAGCTGAACCGGTTTCATAAACGAAGTCGGCAGTTTGCTCGAGGGGTTTATTGGGGTAATTGCTGTCAAAGATCTTCTTTCTATTAAGGTTTGTCAGCTGATAAAAATCTTTGTAGTATCCCTCCAAGTTCAAGGTCATGCCAGTCATCAAGTCATATTCGATACCAAAAACGAGGTGACCAGCTTTCTGAAGCACGTCGCTTGCGTACTCCCCGTTGTAATTAGCAGGGGCGCTTTCGGGGCCGGAGAGGAACCCATAAAACAGATTCACGACCTGTTTATCAGTACTCAGACTCATCAAATTCTGACTGTATAATCCGGCTGCGGCCTTAAGTCTTAATCTATCAGAGACAAGATACTTCATAGACAATCTGGGTTCAGGAGATACGGCGCCAGCTGAAGCATAGGCTTGGATACGAAGACCAGGCTCAAGAATAAACTTATTAAAGTTCATTTTGTATTTAACAAAGCCTGCGAGTTCAGTGGTATTATCTTTATCAGAGATACTAGATCCGAGGCTAGTTAGGTAGTTATAGTCCGTAACGAAGCCCTGAATATCGAAGCCATATTTAAATTCATTCTTTCCCAAGAAGTAAGTAAACTGTAAACCGGCATTAAAGCCTCCGATAGAGCTAGTTTTATCATTACCAGTAGACTCTTTAAGAGTAGTCTCGTATCGCGAATAGGCGACACTACCTTCCAATAAGACCGGAGCTTTACCAGGAATAACCACGAAGTTAGCACCACCGCCGAAAGAGTTCCAAGAGAAGTCACTCAACGACTTATAATTGCTCACAGCATCATTAAAATTGAAGCCAAACAGACTGACTTTAGAACCATTTTCCCCAACAAAAGAGATTTTACCATAAATATCTGTATAATCGAAAGGCAAGCCATTTTCGTCAACATATTTATAAAAAACCTTGGATGACTTACTAAGATATGAGTTCTTAACAGATAGAACAAACGTTGTGGCATTAGCATTCTCATCGGTAGCTTTACTAATAGGGCCTTCCAGAAGGAGTTTAGCTCCAAAGGTATTAGCCTCCAGTTTTCCACCGAGTCTTTTTTTATTTCCGTCACGAGTAGTAATATCCATGACAGAAGAGATACGACCACCAAAATCAGCGTTAAAACCACCGGTGTAGACATCGGCACTTCTCATGAGGTCTGTATCAAAAACAGAGAAGAGGCCTATAGAGTGAAATGGATTATAGACGACCATTCCATCAAGTAAAACTTTATTTTGGATAGGGCTACCTCCACGAATATAGAGTTGGCCACCTTGGTCGCCGGTAAAGATCACACCGGGGAGAACCTGTAAATATTGAGCCAAATCAGCTTGACCCCCGATAGTGGGGATTTGCTTCAACTGTTTGGGGGTAATTTTAGTGACCGAGGTACGGGTTTCTGTTCTTGCTTCTTCCTTTGCGGCGGTGACATTAAAAGATTCAAGCATATAAGCCGCTTTCACGAGGTAGAGCTGGCGAGAAATAACATCCCCTTTTTTTAGCGTAATTTTTTCTGCGAGGCTATCATATCCTAAGGATGTTACTAAAAGGGTATAACTTCCTGATGGCACTTTAGTGATGGTATAAAAACCATTTACATCCGTTGAGGCACCATAAGTTGTTCCTTTCAGATAAACATTAGTAAACATGACAGGTTCACCGGTTTCCTTTTCATAAACGAAACCACGAATTGTTGCTGTCTGCGCCATCGATAAAAAAGACGACAGAAGCATACTTAAGAGCGTAATGTAGCGTAGATATCTCATTGTCCCTGGTTAGAACGGTGGTTAATACTATAATGACAGGTTAAAAAGAGCCCAATATCTAATGGTTAAGATATGAGAATGACAAATGTAGGCATTATTAATAAACTGATTTTAACCATTCAATATTTAAGTTTCATTTTCTTTCACTTCAAGTTTAAAGCCTGAGCCGTGGATATTGATTATTCCAATAGATGCATCACCTTTCAACCGCTTTCTTAAACGAGTAATAAACACATCCATACTTCTACCTATAAAATAGTCATCGGTACCCCAGACGGCATTAAGCACCTCCTCTCTTGGCAACAATTGATTCTGACGTTCAGCAAAGTACTTCAGAAGTTCCGCCTCCCTACGAGTTAGGGTTTGTATCTCGTCATCAATAGAAAGAGTCAAGTTCCGCTCGTCAAAAAGATACTGTCCAATTTTGATAGGAGAGTTGGCTTTTACATAACTCTGATTAAAATTGCACCGTTTAAGAATAGCCCTAATTCTAAGTATGAGCTCTTCAGCGCTAAAAGGTTTAAGGATATAATCATCACACCCTGATTTAAAGCCTTCTATTCTATCTTCAGGCATTGAACGAGCCGTTAAAAAGACGACAGGAACCTCCTCATTTATTTTCCGAATTTTCCGGGCTAATAGAAAACCATCTAACCCGGGAAGCATAACATCAAGTATACAAAGGTCAAATGATTTGGAAGAGAATGTTATTGCAGCATCATTACCGTTTGATTCTACAGTAACATCAAAACCATGAAGCTCCAGAAAATCTGAAGTAATAGTACTCAAAGCAATATCATCCTCAACTAAAAGGATCCGAATAGATCTATCTCCAATTGCCATCGTAATTCAACTTATTATTCATCTTCAGGTTCCTGATTCAAATCATCAGGACCATTATAAAGGAAGTGTAGATCGAAGGTAGTACCTGATCCGGGTTCACTGATGAACCCAATCTGACCGCCATGGGCATTTATCATTGTATAAACATAATATAAGCCTAAACCATACCCTTTCACATCGTGCCTATTTCCATTTGGGACCCGAAAAAACTTCCTAAATATCTCAGAATGGTATTCAGCAGCGATCCCAATGCCATTATCTGCTATTTGAATTTCAACCCCATCGTCAGCATTAAGAGTAGAAATTTTAACGATCGGATTGTTTGGGGAATATTTATTTGCATTATCAAGCAAGCTAGAGATAATACTTGTAAAATGCAATTTATCAGCTTTAATTATCGAAGGTGAGGCATTAAGATGAAGTTCAATATGACCTCCTCTAGCCTCAAGTATAACTCGATACGATCTAGCTAAATTCCGTAAAACCTCATGTATATCGAATTCGTCAACATTCAAAGAAAATTTCCCTTTTTCAAGCATACTTACCTGTAGAACATGCTCAACTAGTCCTTTCATTCTTGTGTTTTGTTCAAAAATGAGACCTGCATATTTCTCAACTTTGCTGGGATTAGTACTTACCTCTGAATTAAGCAACATTTCGCTTGCCAAAGAGATTGCGGAGACAGGTGTTCTCAATTCATGAGTCATATTATTAATAAAGTCGGTTTTAAGCGCAGAAAGCTTTTTCTGTCTTACGAACGAGATAATAGTATATGCATATGTCAATGTGATTACCAATGTAAAGACAACTGATAGCAATAACCAACCCCACAAATTCCCCATAATTATACTCTGTTTCTGAGGAAACCAAACCGCTAAAATTTGGGCATTTGCTCTCTTTATACAACTCAGGGATAACGACAATGGGGATTCAAAAAGTTCCGGCATAAAAGCTTCAGGGCGGCCAGATACAAACCGTTTACCATGAAGGAGGTAGATACAGTAGACATAATTATCTCCTAGGCTCATGCTTTCAAATTCATCTCTTAGTAAAGAATCTAAGACTCTTTGGTTAAAAGCTTGAATAGAATCTTTAAGGCCAGGAGTTCCACAACTAGAAGCACACGTTACACTCTCGATCATTTGCTGAGTTGTATCTGCATTTGCAAGGGTGAACATTCTATTGACCACCATTCGAAGTGATATCTTTACTTTTGAATCAAACTGTTCTTCTCTAAGGTGCCAAGCCTCTTTAACCCAATAGACTTGAGTGGCAATTATGCCTAATAATGAAATACTAGCTAAGGCAATTAAAAGCCTCACTCTTTTTGAGGTAATCATAACGCTATCTATAGCTTACAAAAGTAAGTTATTAAAGTTAATCTCTTTATTCTCCTGAGTTTAATATTTAACTAAGTGGTAAGCCCTAAATGAACCGATTGATCAAGAAAGAAAAATCTCTATCTCCAAAAGAATTAACACTCCCTTAACTGGCATTAACAAGCTATTAACAAGCACCACCTACAATATTGTAGTAAGTTTGCAATCAAACCTATTGAGTTAAATTAATACCTTAATTAACATGAAAAGATTAGTTCTCGCATTATCAATTGCAGCTTTTATGCTACTTGGCTTTAACGGTGCAACTACATTAGTTGCTGCTAGTTCACCTTTAGCTATCAGTACTCTTCAGGATCCTCCTAAGACTGAAGCAAAGGCAGATTCAAAAGACAAGAAAGGCTGCTGCGATAAAAAAGACGCAAAATCAAGTTGCGATAAAAAAGATGGTAAAGGCTGCTGCGACAAAAAAGCTGCAAAGAGTTGCTGCGATAAAAAGGGAGCTCACAAAAGCTGCGATGGAGCTGCTAAAGCCGGTAAGGAAGACGGAAAAGACAAGAAATAGTCTTTTCTCTTATCATCCAGATTCAGTAAACCCCAAAGGACGTTGTCCGGCGGGGTTTTTCTATTTTTGCATAAATAATCATTGACAATGGCAACAATTCACACAGAATACACAGGGGAGCTAAGAACAGTGGCTACCCATCTACAATCCGGTAAAACGATAATCACGGATGCTCCAGTAGATAACCAAGGTAAAGGAGAAGCGTTCTCACCAACAGATCTACTTGCAGCGTCGCTAGGAAGTTGCATGATAACCATTATGGGCATTGCAGCCCAGACTCATGGATTCAATATTGATGGGACAAAAGCGGAAATTACAAAAATCATGGCCTCTAACCCAAGAAGAGTTGGAGAGATTAAAATTGAGCTTTACTTCCCAGACATTCAATATTCGGCTAAAGAGAAAAAATTAATAGAGGCTGCTGCTTTTTCTTGCCCAGTTTACCTTAGCCTACATCCTAATTTAATTAAGTCAATAAACCTTCATTTTCAGCATGAATAATATCTTAACTCCCGGCATAAAAGGATACCAAGAAAGAATAGTCAAGCCAACTGATACGGCAAAAGCTTATGGTTCAGGATTAGTTGAAGTCTTTGCTACACCTGCAATGGTAGCACTTATGGAGAATACCTGTTTGCTAAGCGTGTCAGATCATCTGAATTCAGGTGAGAACACGGTAGGCACGGCACTCAATATAAAACATATCAAGGCAACTCCAATTGGAGCTAAAGTCTGGTGTGACTCTGAACTTATCCAAGTAGAGGGTAAGAAATTAACCTTTCAAGTAGAGGCTTATGATGAAAAGGGGAAGATAGGCACCGGCACTCATCATCGTTACATCATTGACGAAGAGAAGTTCATGGCTTCGTTATAAATTTATTCCATAGGGATAGTAAAAAAGCATGGTCGTAATTATAACAACCACGCTTTTTACTATCATTCTTTCCACACAGAATCCATAATAATCGTTACGGGGCCATCATTTATTAGTGAGATATCCATCTTTGCACCAAACACCCCAGTTTCTACTTTAACATGAGTAAGATCTTTGACTCTATTTACAAAATGCTCATAAAGGGGAACAGCTATCTCAGGGCGGGCGGCTCTAATGTATGAAGGTCTGTTTCCTTTTTTGGTAGAGGCAAATAATGTAAACTGACTTATGATCATTATCTCACCCATAGCCTCTACTACCGAACGGTTCATGATACCATTCTCATCATCGAACAGTCTAATTCGAGCCACTTTACCTGCCAACCATTCAACATCGTCTATAGAATCGTTAGGTTCAATACCAACCAAGATAAGTAACCCATTATTTATAGAACTTTTTTTGATACTGTCAATAACACATGCAGACTCTGTCACTCTTTGAATCACTAATCGCATAACTATTTTCGTTTACTAGTCCTTTCCAAGCCAGCTTTTGCTTTTTGGCTAAGACTATTTTTATACTCTTCAAAATCTAAATCTAAACATTTAGAATACCAAGTAGCAGCATTTAGTACATCACCCCGTTCTTCAAGAATAGCACCAATTTTTATACATGAATTAGCTGCATAATACCATGGTTCTTTATAAGCAAGGTTATAAACTTTGGTATATTCTGATAACGCCTGTTCATCGTTACCTTGTTCATCAAGAATACGGGCAAGACGATATTGATATTCTACTAGATGGGCTTTTGAATAAAGAGTTTTCCGAAAATTAGCATCCATAACCAAATGAAGAGCACGTTCATAGTAGCCTCCATCAGAGAGCAGACGTGCTCTTAAGAGACCCACATGAGGAATAACTTTTGATTTAGCCTCTTTTTCAGCCAGTTTGTCTGCATCAACAACCGAAAAACCATGAGAAAGAACATTACTCATTGCATTTCGATAATTCAGGGTATCACCTCTAAGTAAATAAAACCACCCAATTCTTTGCCAAGCAGCTTTAATAAAATTCCTGCCTTTATAACCTTTTGCATATCTCGAAAGGTATACAAGAGCACGATTTGAATCAGCCATCAAATAGGCCGAGCCCAACATATAATCTAAATAGGGTATTTCTTTACGACCATCACCAGTAGCTCGGTGATTTAATATTTTCAGAGCATCATCTCCGTGAGAGAGTTTAAAGCAAATACTTCCAATGGCATATGCTTCAAAAGGATCCAGATTATAGAGGCCACCATTTTTATTAACTATACGTTGCTTAAGGGCATCCGCCTTCTTATGCTCTGCATCAATGTTCATATAAATAAAACTTAATAAGAAGAGTGATTGGGCGGAATAAAACGCCCTCTCTTTATGTTTTAGGCTCCAGGAGAATACCTCTTCTAATTCAGATAATCCTTGTGAGACACTTCCTTTAAATCCGACCATTCGAGCAACCCACTTATAAGAATCAGGGATACTACCAACTAGAACATGAAGAAATCCCATTTGAATAAGAGAAGGATTAAAATCGGGATACCTTTTACGGTTACTCTCAAAATGTGTATATGCTCTGCTGATAGTACGAATTGAGGCCACATAATCACCAAACTTCAAGCCAGCAAGGCCTCGATGTAAATCAAGATCGGCTTTACAATACTCGAACCATGGACTAGAAGCATCACCCTTGCTTAAACGGTCAACTCTTATCTTTCTATCTTCAAGGAATTGATTATAAACAGGCAGTTCTTCATCAATTACAACATTTAGGAAATCTATATAATCTTCAAGCCAGTAAGGAATATTATTTCCGGGCATCCTTTTTTTCTCAATCTCTAAAACATGTTTTGCCTCGGTCAAACGAAGAGTAGAAATATGGTTCATTGCCTCAAGACAACCTTCGGTAAGATTATAGTAGTATCGGTTATCAGCATAGAGCTTCGTAAAGCAAAAAAGCAGCGGAATAAAGATCACTATAAATCTATTCATTATGGTTTCGGATTTAATACAAAAGTAAGACGCAAAAACCAATAACCGATTAGAAAAACCAAAAGAGGGTGCCCATTGCTGGACACCCTCTTTATTTAGAGAAAATATTAGGTTTAGAACATTGACCTAACAACATCTACGATATCTTGATCTACGAGAATACGGCCACAATATTCGCAGACGATAATTTTTTTATGCATTCTAATATCTAGTTGATGTTGAGGAGGAATTTTATTAAAACAACCGCCACAAGCATCACGTTCAATTTGCACGACAGCTAAACCATTTCTAGCATTTTTTCTAATTCGAGTATAGGCCGTAATCAAACGATCTTCGATGAATTTTTTATTCTCTTCAGAGCGGTTCATTAAGGCTTTTTCCTCTTTTTCCGTTTCAGCGACAATATCTTCAAGTTCATTTCTCTTGATCTCGAGATCGCTTTTCTTTTCATTTAGAGTAGCAGTAGATTTTTCAATCTCCTCTTTCAGGACAGCCAGATTATGACTAAACTCTCTTATTTTCTTTTCTGAGAGTTGAATTTCAAGACCTTGGAATTCGACTTCTTTGGTTAAAGAATCGTATTCACGATTATTTCTAACGTTAAGTTGTTGGTCTTCGTATTTTTTAATGAGGGCTTCACTATCCTTGATAGCATTTTTACGGTCACCAATTTTATGCTCAAGAGAAGCTGTCTCTTGGATATAATTATCGAGACGAGTCTCCAGACCTGCTATTTCATCCTCAAGGTCCTGAACTTCGAGCGGTAATTCTCCGCGTACAATTCTAATCTTATCGATTTGAGAATCGACCTGCTGCAAACTGTAGAGGGCAATGAGTTTTTTTTCAATGGTAACCTCAACATTTTCATCATTCTCAGCTACTGATGGAGCTAAAGGTTTTTCTATATTATCTTTCATAGCAAGGTAAAGAGTTTACATAACAAAATTCAACCAAACATACCCATCCGGTCTTCAGTAACAGAACACCGGGTTTCGATGTGATTGAGCGATAAGAACTGCGAAATTACTAAATTTCTGAGATATATGTGTAGATAATAATTCGGGAATGAACTGTTCACTCTCCCAATGGCCAACATCAGCAAGTATCATTGGGCCAAAATTCTCAGTAAAATCATGATGTTTTAAGTCGCCTGTAATATAAATATCAGCTCCTGCATTTTTAGCATTACTAATTAAAAATGAACCACTTCCTCCACAGATAGCGACTCTTTTAATCATTGATTTTGGGTTTGCAGAGTGCCGAATTGTTTTAATGTTTAGGGTCTCCTTTACAAAGGATAAGTATTCAAAAAAATCAATCTCTTTTTCAAGATCGCCAACGATACCAGCACCATCTGAAAGATTAGAGTTTTCAAGCGGAAAAACATCATATGCAATCTCCTCGTATGGATGAACCTTCTTCAAAGCATTAATCGCTTTTTCCAAATTCCATTCTGTAACTATCGTTTCAATTTTGATTTCAGGCTCATAATGAGAAATACCTATTTGTCCGACGAAAGGATTCGTATTAACTCCCGGTCTAAAAGACCCTATCCCTTCTGAATTAAAACTACAGCCATCATAATTACCAATTGAGCCACAACCTGAAGTGAAGAGAGCCTCTCTTACTGATTCAGCGTGAGAAGTGGGGACAAAGACGACCAACTTTTTAAGTTTATCCTTTAATGGCAATAATACTTGTGGATTTAGTAGACCAAGTCTATTTCCAAGATCATGGTTAACGCCAAGATGGTAATTATCAATATTGGTATGAACCGAAATAATTGAAATTTGATGTTGTATTGCATCAATAATTATTCTTCCCCTTTCGTTGTATGAATGAATCTGTTTTATACCTTTGAAGAGCAAGGGATGATGTGAGATAATCACATTAGCTCCAAGCTTGATTGCTTCCTCTAACACATTATGAGATAGATCAAGAGTTACTAATACTCCTGTAATATCCTGATTATAAAAACCTATTTGAACTCCAGAGTTATCATATGACTCTTGCATCATAAAGGGAACCCAAAGGTTCAGTTCTTCAATTAGTTCTCTTACTTTTGGCATAAGCAACGTCTTAACAATCAATTAATATTATATACAACGTACAGAAGGTAGAATTTCCAAGTAGCGTAACCAAATTCGCACTTTGTGCGTAATACAAAATTATCGTATTAATTGCTGTTTTATAAACGAAGAATATCTAATTTTCGGGTATGAATCATTTTACTCCATTTCTACTGCCATTTGGCCTTCTGTACGGGACGGTTACTGCAATTCGCAATTTACTATTTGATATTAAGATACTACCCTCTAAAAAATTTAGTGTTCCTGTAATAAGTGTAGGCAATTTAACCACAGGAGGAACAGGAAAGACTCCACATGTTGAGTATCTAATCCGTTTATTAAAGGACAACTATCAAATTGCAACAGTCAGTCGAGGTTATAAACGTAAGACATCGGGATTTGTTATTGGTGATTCAAATTCTGACTATCGCCAATTGGGGGATGAACCAGCGCAGTTTATAAAGAAATTCCCAGATATCACTGTATCTGTTGATGAATCACGGGTTAGAGGGATAAAGTCAATTATAGCTCTCAAACCACAAACTAATGTTTTTTTGTTAGATGATGCCTATCAACATCGATATGTCTCTGCGGGGTTAAAAATTCTACTAACCGATTATAGAAACCTATATACCCGTAATTACCCATTACCAGCGGGTAACCTAAGAGAATTCAGATGTGGATCCAACCGTGCTGATATTATCATAGTAACTAAGACCGACAAAGTCTTACCATCTATGCTTCGGCAACATCTTATAGAAGAAATTAAGCCTAAGTCACATCAAAAGCTCTATTTCTCTTACATAACTTACGGCAAGCCCACTCCATTAACCGAGGCTGCAAAAAATGCTACAATAGATAAATTTACCAATATCTTACTAATTGCAGGAATTGCAAACCCGTATCCACTTGAAGAACATATCAAGAAAACAACGGATAAACTAGAAACTATACTCTTTCCTGATCATTATCAGTATAAAACTAGCGATCTTCTCGCTATACAAAATCGTTTTCACGACATCTTCAGTAAAAAGAAAGTGATAATTACGACAGAAAAGGATGCGATGAGATTAAGTGATCCTGTCCTTAAGGAATACATAGATAAACTGCCCGTTTTTTACATCCCTATAGAGATCGCCTTCCATCATGATGATAAGGAGAATTTTGATAATGATATTTTAAATTACATATCTAGAACCCTAAAATAGCTTCAAAAAGTAACTAAGATCTTAGACTGTTTTTTTATACCTCATAACTGCAAATGACAATGCGATAGCTGCATAAGCCAGCATTTGAAAAACAATGACGTATAGTTCATTTAAAGCGGCTCCCTTCAAAATCAAAAGTCTTATTACCTTAATGAAATAGGCAACAGGGTTGATATAGTTAAAAGATTGAACCCATTGGGGCATATTATCTGTTGCGGTAAACAAGCCACTTAGAAGGATAAAGATCACTAAAAAAAACCAAGATATGAACATGGCTTGTTGTTGTGTATCGACAAGGGTGCTAACAATCAAACCGAGGCTCATAACCATTATCAGATATATAGCAGCAATAGCAAAAAGCAGTGGATAGGATCCGGCCACAGTTATACCAAAAACTATCTTTGCCACAATTAGGCCAAAGCCCAATTCAAATAAACCAATAATCCAAAAAGGAAGTAGTTTACCAGCTATAAACTGCCACTTTTGTATCGGTGTAACGTTGATTTGCTCAATGGTACCCATCTCCTTCTCCTTTACGATATTCATAGAAGTCAAAAACATTCCTATTAAAGTAATCAGAAGAACCAAAATACCAGGCACCATAAATACAGTATACTTCATCATAGGGTTATACCAATTAGACCACTCAACAGAGATGGGTTCCTGAAATTTTGAAATCCCCAAGGTAGATAAGTTAACCTTTTTTACAAACTGGTTGACCACTTGTTGAGCATAGCCAGCTCGAATACCAGCGGCTGAACCATCGACTGCATCGACCAAAAGTTGAACATTTCCTCCGAGCTCAGATGCCACAATGTTTCTTTCAAAACCATTTTCAATTACGAGAATTTGATGCACTCTTCGGGTATAGAGCAGCTCCTCAGCTTCAGAGACTGAAGGACAATACTGCACAATATTAAAGAAAGTACTTCCAGAGAATTCAGCAATAAGCTCTCTAGATGAGCCAGACTTATCTTGATCAACCACTGCAAGCTTAGTTGTTTTTATTTCAAACGTTGCAGTGTATGACAGTATCAACAACTGAATAATAGGAAGAAAAAAGATCATTCTGGGCATGTACTTATCCCTAAATATCTGTATAAACTCTTTTTGAACAAGGAAAATAAGCTTTCTCATAACAATTATAACCTCACCTTAAAGTTTTTAATACTCAAGCCTAGGAAAACTAGGGTCATAAAACATAGAATCAATGTCTCCATCCAGATTTGCCCTAATCCATTTCCCCGCAGCATAATATCCCTAACGATAACAATGAACCAACGTGAAGGCATTATACAACTGAGCCATTGGAGAAAGTCAGGCATATTTTCTATAGGAAATACAAATCCGGATAGAAGAATAGTTGGCAGCATTAATGCAAACATTGATAACATCATAGCAATTTGTTGGGTAGCACTGATTGTACTGATAAAAATACCCAATGATAGAGACATAATAATGTAAAGTAGTATTTCAACCAACAATAAACCAAAACTACCCTGAATCGGTAAACCAAAGACCCAAAAACCAAGAGCCAAAATAGTAAGCGCATTAATAAAGGAAAGGACGACATATGGGGTCACTTTACCTAAGATAATCTGCCAGGGTTTTAACGGGGAGACTAACAAAACCTCCATAGTTCCTGTCTCCTTCTCCTTAGCAATACTAATGGATGTCATCATAGCAGAGACCAGCATAAGTATTACGGCCATGGTTCCAGGGACAAACAGAAAGACTCCTTTTAATTCTGGGTTAAAATACATTTGACTGTTTACATTAACTTTAACAGGAGGAGTAGGTAGGTCTTTTTGCTCATCGATAAAAGAGGAGATTATCCCGATGGTATAATTCTTAAGTTGCTCAGCAACATTTGGATCAGTAGCATCACTGATGATTTGAATCTTAGCACTTTGTTGAGTCAATCCTTTAGCGAAGTTACCTTCTATCACAAGGATTTGTTTAGCTTTACCACTTTTAAATAGTTCTGCCGACTCATCGACATTAGAAGAATAACCCGCCAATTTAAAATATCCAGAACTAGTCATTTTATGGATTAGTCGACTAGATTGATAATCTTTAGCGTAATCTATTACCACCAGATTAGCATCCTTAATTTCATTGGTTATAGCAAATCCAAAGATGAGAACCTGAATTAGAGGCATTCCAAAAAGAATTACCATGGTTCGGTAATCCCGCAAGATATGTCGTACCTCTTTATTTATAAAAGCAATCATTAATCTACGTATTTTGCCTCTCTGGCTAGTTTAATAAAGACCTCTTGCATATCTTGACAATCGAAAGTCATTTTTAGATTTTCTGGAGTATCTAGAGCTCTAATTCTACCATCAACCATAATTGAAACTCTATCGCAGTATTCTGCCTCATCCATGTAGTGAGTAGTAACAAAAACCGTAAAGCCATCAGCAGCGGCCTGATAAATCAAATCCCAGAATTGTCTTCTAGTAACAGGGTCAACACCTCCGGTTGGTTCATCAAGAAATACGATTGCCGGACGATGCATAATTGCCACAGAAAAAGCCAGTTTTTGTTTCCAACCCAGAGGTATGGAAGAAATAATTCTGTCTTTATAATCCCAAATTCCGAGGCGATTAAGTAGATGCTCGGTTTGAGATTGGATTTCATTACGGCTTAATCCATATATTCCACCAAAGAATCTAAAGTTCTCCCAAACCGTTAGATCATCGTATAAAGAAAACTTTTGACTCATATATCCAATTGAATTTTTGATCTTTTCCGTATCATGATAAACATCATAACCTACAATTTTGATATCCCCATTAGTAGGCTTACTTAAGCCACAAAGGATTTTCATCGCAGTTGTCTTACCTGCTCCATTAGCACCCAGAAAACCAAATATTTCACCTTTATATACATCAAATGAGAGGTTATCATTTGCTATAAATGATCCAAACTTTTTGACCAAATTTTTCACTTCAATTACCTTCTCTCTAGTCATAATTAGCATTCGATTGATCAGTTAAAAGCATAAAGCAATCTTCGATGGTAGGAGTAATCTGGTCTATAGATATCTCTTTAAAACTCGTTTGAGAAATAATCTCGCCCAAATTCTTAGCTGAAAAACCAGGGTCTTTTGATACAACATGAATCTCCTGACCAAATAAAAAAGCTGAACTAATCTCCTTTTTTTGTCTTAGCATTTCAACGAGGGGATATATCGATTGTTTGCATTTAACACTAAAGAGAGTAGCAGGGAAAGAGCGAATAATCTGATTAGGGGTACCAGACGACAGGATCTCTCCTGATTGAATGAGAGAGACTCTATCACAAAGGGAGGCCTCGTCCATATAAGGAGTAGATACTACGATAGTCATACCCGATGCTTTAAGAGAGGTAAGGATTTGCCAAAACTCTATTCTGGAAACGGCATCCACTCCTGTGGTGGGTTCATCAAGAACCAATATTTCAGGGTTATGGATTAAAGCACAGCATAAAGCAAGTTTTTGCTTCATCCCTCCAGATAGTTTCCCTGCTGGTCGGTCGGCAAATGGAGCTAATTGATCATAAATATCCTTGATGATATGGTAGTTCTTTTCAAATGTTGTATTAAAGATAGATGCAAAGAAATTGATATTTTCTTTCACAGAAAGATCAGTATATAAGGAGAATCGGCCAGGCATATATCCCACGATAGATCTAATTTGTTTATAATGAGCAACTGCATCTAGCTTGTTTACCTCTACTGATCCAACATCAGGAGTCATTAGCGAAACGATGATCCGAAAAAGCGTACTCTTACCAGCTCCATCGGGTCCAAGACACCCATATAACTCAGCCTTGTTGATATGCAAGGAGATGTCTCTCAGAGCAACAACCCCGCCAGGGTATGATTTAGAAACATTAGAAATCTTAATCATTCGGCTTTTTACTTAAGTACAATTCCCCTGGCATGCCAGCCTTTAGTTCCCTATCCTTATTCTTGACATTAACCTTTATAGCATATACTAAGTTGACCCGTTCTTCCTTGGTCTGAATAGTCTTTGGAGTAAACTCAGCTTTATCAGAAATCCAAGTTATTATACCCATACGTTTAGCTAAATCTTTCCCTTTATCGACTGCAACTTGCACAGAATCTCCAGTTTTCAAAAAGGGCAACTGCGGTTCAGACACATAACATCTGAGATAAAGCTCTTCCATATCTGCCATAAGAAGGAGGCCCTTCCCAACAACAGCAAAAGCGCCAGCCTCAACCAATTTAGTTAGCACAGTTCCATTGATTGGAGAAACTACATAGGAACGACTTAAAGAGAGCTTTATATCTTCTAATTGGACATATAAAACAGCAACATCAGCCGAAACAGAAGATTTTTGAATTCGAACGGCCTCTTGTTGACGTTGAGTCAGTTTTATAGCACCATTT